>Ga0181371_1000007_pt1 | contig 241780 bp, 242 predicted proteins | sample LowvirmetaG_6_FD_130087 | JGI IMG/M metagenome (GOLD analysis project Ga0181371, IMG submission 130087) | Marine viral communities from the Subarctic Pacific Ocean - Lowphox_07 viral metaG | ecosystem: Environmental > Aquatic > Marine > Oceanic | place: Subarctic Pacific Ocean | collected...
GCGCCCCCTCATCCCCGGCCCTTCTCCCCAGGGAGAAGGGAGAAGCTGCACTCCATCCCCCTCCCCCAGCGTCCCACCTATCTTGCCCGCCATGCTCGACTGGCAGACGATCCTCTGGTGCCATGCCCGTGTGCCGGTCTATTACTGGCCGATGCTGTGGTATTGGCTGGGGCGGCTCTCCGACACCTATCTCGTCTATGGGCAGGAAGGCCGGCGTTTCTTTCGCTGGTATTTGATGCGCGATGGCCGCATCTGGGTCGAGTATCGTGATGAGAGCGATGCGGAGCGGGCAGCGCGTGGTGCGCGCCATCGCCTGTTTGACCGCACACCCTGGACGCGTCTCGCCCCGTTCGAGCCTCGCCTCATTCCGGGGCGGCGTCCGGCGCGCCTCGCCGCCTGCGAGCCCTGTACGACTGGTGTACTGTTACTGTACCGCTGGTGCACCGTCACTGCACTGCCCGTGCACCCGGCCCGCGCGCCGCCCTGACCGCCCCCCTTGCGAACTGAATTGACGTGCCGCTGATCCGCCGGATCCAGTGGCCGCTCGTGCTGGTTCAGCCGAGCTCCATCACCATGAACACGCTGTTCGGGTCGTCCCTGTAGCCCTCGAACGGCCCGCAATAGGTAAAACCGGCCCCCTCATAGAGACGGCGCGCGGGCAGGTAGGCTCTCTGGGCGCCGGTCTCCAGGTAGAGCCTTGTATAATATCGCTCTTTTGCTTCGGCGATGATGTGGCGGAGCATCTGTTTGCCAAGGCCGCTGCGCCGCAGCTGCGCCACGGTGTGCATCGACTTGACCTCGCCGGCACTGGCACTCAGCGCCTTCAGCGCGCCGCACCCGACAAGGCGATCCCCGTCCCGCATCTCCCACACGCTCATGCCCTTCGCCTTCAGCCCGTCGATCAACAGGGCATGCGAACTCTCCGGCGGAGAATGCTCTAGCATCAAGGACTTATGAGCCGCGATCAGGGCGCGAAACGCTTCGGTGTCGAGATCTGCAAGCTGGATGGTGAGCGACATGACAGCGCTTACATCATCCGGGGCGTAGCGAGTTTCAAGCCCAAATCGGACGGCCGCGGAACCGTGATCCCTGATCGTCCGTTCATGTGGCAGTCAGATGACATCGGCTAGACCCTTGTCGGAAGAGATAAAAACAGAATGGAGGCAGGTCATGGCAGACAGACGCAAAGCAGGATGGGCACGCGCCTGTGCCGGTCTCGGCCTCCTGGGCGCTGGCCTTGTCACCACCGGTTGCACCACAGGCTACGGCTATTATGGCGACGGCTATTACGGCCAGGGTTATGGCTCGTCCTACTATGACGACGGGTATTATGAGGAAGGCTATTACAGTCCGGCCTATGGCTCGACCTATTACAGCCCCGGCTATGTGACGACCTATTCCTATCCGACAACAAGCTATGGCTACAATAAGGGCTATCGCCCCAACCACCCGCGCCCCAGCGGAGACCATCAGGGCGGCAACCACCAGGGCAACGGCCAGCATCATGGCGACAGGCCACGCGGGGACCGGCCACGCGGGGACCGGCATGACGGCGATCGCGGCAACTGGCACAATGGCAATGGCCAGCACAATGCCGGCCGAGACCGTGACCGCGGCAATCGTGGCGACAGAGGTAATCGCGGCGGGCGGGAGCAAGCTGACAATGGCCGCGGCGGCAATCAGGGTCAAAATCGCGGCGACCGCAATGATCGTGGCAATCGCGGCAACAGGGGCAACCCGAATGCCGGTAACGATCATCAGCAGACGGCGACACCCCCGCCGCCATCACGCCCCACACGGCCCGAGCGGCCACGTCAGCCGCGTTCCGGCAACGAATTGCGCGGCGGACCGAGCGGCGGCAGCCACAATCTCGCGAAGACAAACCACAATTAGACACCGGGCCGGTCAAGGGGACGCTCGAAGCTCGTCGAGAATATCGAGAAATGCATCCCCGTCCCCATGACTGCGCGTAATATGCGTTCGGTCTACAAGGTCGCAGCGCTGGCCGGGGTGGAGGTTGAAGACCTCTAGGTGCTCAATTGCAGGATTTCGGCGCGAAGCTCTGGCAGGCCCCACCCTTTTTCAGCTGAAGTCAAACGGATGACGGGATGTGCAGCCGGATGTTTCTTAAGCTCGGCAAGCACCTTGTCGCGCGTCGCCTCGGCTTCGGTTTTCTTGATCTTGTCGGCCTTGGTCAGCACGATCTGGTAATTGACGGCCGCCCCGTCGAGCATGGTCATGATGTCGCGATCAGTATCCATCAGGCCGCGGCGGCTGTCGACCAGCAGGAAAACCCGGCGCAGGTTTACCCGGCCGCGCAGATATTGCCGCGTCAGCTTCATCCACTGCTCGGCCTGCGTGCGCGAGACCTTGGCATAGCCAAAGCCCGGCAGGTCAACCAGCCACATCAGGCCTTCGCCGAGATCGAAATAGTTCAGCTCACGCGTGCGGCCCGGCTCCTGCGAGGCGCGCGCAAGATTCTTGCGGTTGAGCAGACCATTGATCAGGCTCGACTTGCCGACATTGGAGCGCCCTGCAAAAGCAATTTCCGGTCGGTCAGCTTCAGGCAATTGCGGCAGGCCGGCAACGCCGAGGACAAAGTTGCACGGGCCCGCACAAAGCACGCGCGCCGCCTCTATCGTCTCCTCGTCGAATTCCGGCGTGTCGGTCACGGCGTTTCTTTGCTCTTTCCGCCGAAGATACGCCCCAGCAGCTTGTCAAACTCGGTCTCGACACCGTTCCGGCGCATGATGAAGTATTGCTGGATCAGCGACAGCGTGTTCGACCACACCCAGTACAGGACAAGCCCGGCCGCGAACCCGGCAAAGACAAACATGAAGATCAGCGGCAGGAAGCGCATGACCATCTTCTGTGTCGGGTCCGTTGGCGGCGGCGAGAGCGCCTGGATTGCCGTCATGGTGACGCCGTAGAGGATCGGCAGGATGCCGATGCCAAGGACAACGCCCGCAATCGGAATGGCTTTCACATCCGCAGCGGCCCAGGGCAGCAAGCCGAACAGGTTGCCGATGGCGGACGGGTCTGGCGCAGAAAGGTCCTGAATGTACCAGAAGGGAGCATGGCGCATTTCGATTGTGACGTAGAGCACCTTGTAGAGCGCGAAGAAGACCGGGATCGTCAGCAGGATCGGAATACAGCCGGCAATCGGATTGGCCTTCTCACGCTGGTAGAGCTTCATGACCTCCTGCTGTCGTCGCTGTGGGTCGGCGGCGAAGCGCTCCTGCAGTTCCTTCATCGGTTCGGCGAGTTTTTTCATCTTCGCCATCGACTTGTAGGACTGGTTGTAGAGCGGCACGAGCGGCAGGCGGACGAGCACGGTGAGCGCCAGGATGGCGAGGCCAAACGTCCCGACCTTGCTTTCCAGCCACGACAGCAGCGCAAAGAGCGGCTTGGTGATGTAGTAGAGGATGTTGCCCCAGTCGATCGCATCCTCGAAGCGGGGGACGCCGGCTTCCTCGTAATCCTTCAGGACCGCCAGTTCCTTGGCGCCTGCAAAGATCTGGTTCCGCGCCACAATGGTCTCGCCCGGCTCGACGACCCGGCCAGCGCTCAACGCGGTCACCTGGAAGACAGGGCCGGTGTCGCGCGACAGGCGCTGGTAGCGGCCTGCAAACTCGTAGGATTGCTCCGGAATGAGCGTCGTCATCCAGTATTTGTCGGTAAAGCCGATCCAGCCACCGTCAGACGCGCGGCGAACGCCGGTATCATCGGCATCCTTGATCCCCTTGCCCTTGTCGAGGTTCTTGTAGTTGCGCCAGGTCAGTTTGCCATCGAACACAGCCAGCAAGCCCTGCAGCGCCATGCCAGATGTGCGAGAGGAGCCAGGGTCCGTCGCCTCAAGGAATTCCTTCCACTGGCCCTGACGGCGAATGGAGCCGAGCGGTGCCAGTGTACGCGCCTGCCCGCCTGTATTGGTGACGCGGTCATCGAAGGTGAACATGTAATTCTCATCGACGCTGATCGTACGTTCGATCGAGACGCCTTCGCCTTCATAGGTCAGCGTGACAGGCGAACTGGTGGTCAGGCTGGAATTGCCCTGCACCTGCCAGCGAGCCGCAGGTCCGGCGACCGGGTCATTGCCCTCAAACCAGTACCAGCTGGCATAAAAGCCGTTCGCCGCATTGGTCGGGCGCAGAAGGCGAAGCTCATTGACCTTCTCGACCGTGGTATAGTGATCCTTGAGTTGCAGGTCATCGAGGATCGAACCGGTCAGGCGAATGGAGCCGTCGACGCGGGTGGCATCGAACTCCAGGCGCTGCGTGGTGGAAAGCGCTTCGTCGACCGTAGCCGCAAGCGTTGTTGTCGGCGTCTGTACTTCGATCGTCTCAGGCGTCGAGAGTTCAGCCTGGACCCGTGCGGCCTCCTGGGCTTCACGTTGCTGCTTCTGGGCCGGCTCGACGTAGAATGTCTGATAGGCAAAGAAAACGGCGATCATCAGCACCATGGCGATGAGAAGATTGCGCTGGTCCTGCGGGTCCATACCGTTCATGTAGATTGTCCGCGATCAGTTGGTAAACAAATGGGGTCAGGCCGGGCCCGACCCCGCTTCTAAAGCTGCGGCGAGGCTTATCAGCGCGCTTTCCATATCGTCAAGCAAGCGCTGCCAGCTGATTTCAGCCGTATCCATGCGGGCGATGAACACATAATCGACGCCAGGAAGCCCATACTGCGGCAGGTATTGGTGTGCAGCGGCTTTCAGCCGGCGTCGCGCGCGATTGCGGACGACTGAATTTCCGACCTTTTTTGTCGCAGTGAATCCTTCACCCATATGCAGACTGGACGTATCGGCAGCCGGTCTGCGGCGGGCCTGAATCACAAGACTGCGCCGGCGCTCGGCAAGTCCGCCGCGCACAAAAAGAAACTGAGGCCGCACGCGTAGCCGTACGACCTCAGTCATCTGTTCGTTCATGGTCGCCACGGAGGCTACCTCATGCGCCAGTGCGTCGTCTGCGCTAGGCAGAAAGAACCTTGCGGCCCTTTGCGCGGCGACGTGCGAGGACCTTGCGGCCGTTCTTGGTCGCCATGCGCGAACGGAAGCCGTGACGGCGAGCACGCTTGAGGCGGCTAGGCTGGAATGTACGTTTCATGGGCTCTGCGCCTGTGTGATAGTTTGACCGAATTCGGAAACCGCGGCTGATACAGGCAGAGGCAGGACGGGTCAAGGCCGCGATGCCAGTCTCTATCCGATCACAAGACTTTGATCGGCGGCGACTGGCACGTGATGTGTGCGCAGCCTGTCTGCCGACTATATGCCGGACATGACCAATGCCAATTCACGGCTTGCACAACAAGCCAGATATCTCCTCATAGCGTTCTTCTTCACAGTTGGATCCCCGCTCGCCATGGCCAAGACGACCAGCATTTCTCACGCGCCATGGGGCGAGATCCTCGAGACGTATGTTTCACCCGGCCCGGACGGTGTGAACCTCGTCGATTATGGCGCACTGAAAGCCAATGCGGCCGACCGCGACAAGCTCGACGCCTATATCGGCCGGTACGCCAAACTTGATTTCAGCGAGATGTCACGCGACGAGCAGTTCGCGGCATGGGCCAACCTCTATAATGCCGTGACGGTGCGCTACATCGTCGGTGAGTATCCGACTTCGAGCATCAAGCCCTGGTATTCGTCCGGCCCGTGGAAGAAGATCAAGGTCAACGTGGACGGCCGCGACATCTCGCTTGATGGCATCGAGCATGATGTCCTGCGCAAACAGTGGGAGGACGATCCACGCCTCCACTACGCGATTAATTGCGCGTCCTACAGTTGTCCGAACCTGCTGGTGAGCCCGTGGATGGCTGCCACCCTCGATGAGGACCTCGACAATGCGGCAAGCGATTACGTCAACCATCCGCGCGGCGTGAGCATCGAGACACGTGGCCTCAACCTCTCCTCCATATATGACTGGTTCGAGGCTGACTTTGGCGGCTCTGAAGACCAAGTCATCCAGCATATCCTCAATTATGCCGATGAAGACCTGGCTGCAAAAATCCGCGCCAATCCGCACGTTCACGATTACGACTATGACTGGTCGCTCAACGGAAACGAACAATAATTGCCGGACAGACCGGACGCAGCAACAAGGACACCGGACCCATGTCCGAAACATCAGACAAGACGTCACCGACCTCCATCTGGATCCGCTTGTGGCCAGTCTACCTCATAGCCGCCGGGCTGATCGCCGCCTGGCAGTTCGGCCTGTTCAGATACCTCTCGCTTGAAACCCTGCAGACGCAGAATGAAGCGCTGCAAGGCTTCGTCGATGAACACCTCCTGCTCGCCGTCGCGGCCTATATTGCAATCTATGCCGCCGCCACGCTGTTCATGCTGCCTGGCGCCTTGTGGATTACAGTCTCAGGCGGGTTGCTCTTCGGCCTTGTCGGCGGATCGGCGGCCACAGTCACAGGGGCGACGATCGGGGCCAGCCTGCTCTTCTTCGCTGCGCGCACATCGGTCGGCAAGGCCCTTCACGACAAGGCTGGCGGCTTTGTCAGGAAGATGGAGGCGGGCTTCAATGAAAACGCCATTTCCTACATGTTCGCCCTTCGGCTGATCCCAGTCGTACCTTTCCCTGTGGCCAACATCGCGCCTGCTCTCCTTGGCGCCAAATACAGGGATTTCGCTTTGACGACGGCACTCGGCATCATTCCAGGCGTTGTGGCCTATACATGGATCGGAGAAAGCCTCGGCGCGACGTTCGACGCAGGTGAGACCCAATCGCTCTTCGGTGCCGTGAAGAATTTCGTGCCGGCTTTTGTCGCTCTGGGCGTCGTGGCGCTTCTGCCGGTTGTCTACAAGAAGATTGCTGGTCGCAAAGCTGACCGGCTCAAGGAAGCAGCGCAATGATCGATGGCCCTGAGACCACTCAGACAGCACCGCCCCCTTTTGACGGCTCAACGATGCAGGACAGGCCCGGCACAGGTGCCGCTGCCGCGACGAAGCTCAAAGCAGACCTCGTGGTGATTGGCGCTGGTTCTGCCGGCCTTTCAGCCGCAGCGGGCGCTGCCATGCTTGGACTGGATGTTGTCCTGTTCGAAGAAAGCGAAATGGGCGGCGATTGCCTGAACGCCGGCTGTGTTCCCTCCAAGGCCCTGATCTCCGCTGCAAAATACGCGGCAAGTGCGCGTGAGAGCGGCGCGTATGGCGTGACGTCCGGCACCCCCAGCACCGATTGGGCAAAAGTGAAGTCACATATCCAGAAAGCGATCGCGACCATCGCCCCGGTCGACAGCCAGGAAAGGTTTGAAGGGCTGGGCGTGACGGTTATCCGTGAGCATGCCCATTTCACGAATCCGCGAACCGTCGCGTCCGAAAGCACGATCGTGACAGCAAAACGCATTGTTATTGCTACCGGGTCAAAGGCCGCGATCCCTCCCGTGCCGGGTCTTGCTGACGTCGACTACCTCACCAATGAAACCATTTTCGACATTCCGGACCTTCCCGACCATTTGATCATTCTCGGCGGTGGCCCCATTGGCATGGAGATGGCGCAGGCCTTCCATCGGCTTGGCTCGGACGTGACCGTGATCGAGATGGACCGCGTCCTTGCCAAATCAGACCCGGATCACGCCGCGGTCGCTGCCAGGACACTGCGCGAGGAAGGCGTTACCCTGCTGGAAGGTCACAAGGCCGCAAAGGTCTCAGCTGAAGCCGGCGTGATCCTCGTTGAGGCAGAAGGAAAAAACGAGAAGCAGACGGTCCGCGGAACACACCTGCTTGTCGCAGCTGGACGCTCGCCAATCACTGACGGCCTCGCGCTTGAAGCCGGTGAAGTCGCCTCGGACAAGAATGGCGTGAAAGTCTCCGACAAGTTGAGGTCGGTTTCCAACAAGCGCGTCTGGGCACTGGGCGATATTGCGGGCAAGGGCCAGTTCACCCACCTCGCCGGATGGCACGCCTCAGTTCTGGTGCGCCGGGCCTTCTTCAAACAGGGATCGACCTCATCGTCGCTGCCCCTGCCCGTCGTCACCTACACCCAGCCCGAAATCGCGCAGGTCGGCCTGACGGAAGCCGAGGCCCGCGACAAACATGGCGACAGCATAGACGTGTCCAGCTTTGCATTTGACGAAAATGACCGTGCGATCGCCGAAGCTAAAACTGCAGGCGAGTGCAAGCTGATCATCCGCAAAGGCAAGCTCGTCGGCGCGTCGATCGTTGGCGAAGGTGCGGGCGATATGATCCAGCTTGTCGGCTATGCGATGTCGAATGGCATGAAGCTTCAATCCCTGACCAATTTCATCTCGCCCTACCCCACGCGGACTGAGGCTGTGAAACGGGCAGCAAGTGCTCATTTTACGGATGCTGTTTTCGGCAAACCCGCCCGAACGCTTGTCAGCTTGCTTCAACGCATTCCGTAATCTATTTCCCTGCGCGTGGCTGACGCGACGAAACCCTCCCCCGGTAACGGCCGAACCGGCCTGTTCGACAGCCTGTCAGTCAGGCTGTTCCTCGTCACGATTCTGGCAATCCTGCTTGTCGAATTTCTCGTCTTCCTGCCCAGCGCCGCGAACTACAGGAAGAACTGGCTGGACCAGCGCGTCCAGGCCGCCCGGATTGCGGCCCTCTCGCTGGAAGCCGCTCCGAGCCGGATGGTCTCCGAGGAGCTGTCAAACGATCTCCTGATGCGCGCTGAAGTTCTGGCCGTGGCAGAGCTCAGCGAGGATATGCGCGAACAGATCCTGCCGCCTGCCATGCCGCTTGACGGCGCAATGAAGCCTGTCGACCTGATGGAAGAAGGCATGCTCGGCGCGATCGGAGAGACCGTGGCCACCTGGTCCGCCCCGGAAGACCGAAAGCTTGTCATCCGCGCCATGGGCTCGGCGCCGGGCCGCGTGCTTGAAATCATCGTACTGGAGCAGCCCCTCAAGGAAGGCCTTGCGGCCTTCGGCTGGCGCATACTCGGCATATCCCTGCTGGTGTCCCTGTCGGCCGGCGCGCTGATTTACCTACTGCTCTTCCTGCTTGTCGTTCGGCCCATGCAGCGGGTCACCGACTCTGTCATGCGTTTCCGGCAGGATCCCGGCGCATGGTCAAAACGCCTGTCGCCAACCCAGCGCCGCGACGAGATCGGCCGCGCGCAGAACGCACTGGCCGATATGGAAAACGCGGTCTCTGACAGTTTCCGCCAGCGTGAACGGCTGGCCCTGCTGGGTGAAGCCGTTGCCAAGATCAATCACGACCTGCGCAACTCACTGGCCACAGCGCAACTTGCATCCGACGCCCTCTCGACCTCTGACGATCCACGTGTCCAGCGCTCTGTGCCCCGGCTGGAGCGGGCACTTGAACGGGCGATCAACCTTGCGAGCGAAACCCTGAAATATGGCCGGTCCAATACACCTGTCGCCAGGCTCCAGACGGTCCGGCTGCAGCAGGTCATCGGTGAGGCTGCGATGGAAGCTCTCGGCCCGCAGGCCGCGATTGTATTCACCAATGACATGCCCGAAGCGGCTGAAGCCAAAGCCGACCCCGACCACCTTCATCGCATTGCGGCCAATCTCATCCGCAATGCCGCCGAAGCCATGACAGCAGGCGGCAACATTACCGTTCGGGGTGACGCCAGCCATGTCGAGTTCGCCGACACCGGCCCCGGCCTGCCCCCTCGTGCGCGAGACAATCTGTTCAAACCGTTTGCAGCGTCGTCGCGCAAGGATGGAACAGGGCTCGGTCTCTCCATATCGAGAGACCTTGCCCGCTCCATGGGCGGAGAGCTGGAACTCGTCTCCTCCAGCGACCAGGGCACAAGCTTCCGGCTCACACTGCCTCCAGCTGGATAGGCGTCCTGCTCCCTCAGTTCGGTGAGAGCGCCACACCTTCACGGCGTGGATCAGCAGCGCCTTCAAGGCCATTCTCGCGAACGACGATGATGTTTAGGCCGGAATTCTCACCCGTGCGCTCTTCAACCTTATAGCCCATCGCGGACAGCGTATCGGCCCATTGCTGGCCTTTCGGCACATCGATTTCCACGCCGACGGACTGGCCGCGTGCGATCACGTTTGGCAGGCTGACAGCTTCAATCGCCGACAGGTTCCACTCCAGCACGCCGATCAGCGTTTTCGAGACATATGCGACAATGGAATTGCCACCCGGAGAGCCGGTCACCATCAGCAACTCGCCATTTTCGTCAAAAACGATGGTGGGTGACATGGATGAGCGCGGACGCTTGCCGGCCCCCGGCGCATTGGCAACGGGCATATTGTTGATGCGCGGCTGGCGAGAGAAATCCGTCAACTGATTGTTCAGCACATAGCCGTTCACCATGCGGGAATCGCCAAAAGCGGACTCGACAGTGGCTGTCATCGAGACGGCGTTGCCATCTGCGTCCACGATGGAGATATGGGTCGTGCCCGGCGTCTCGTCTGTCATGTCGCGGCCCCACATGTCGATGATCGGTCCGCGGCCCAGCACTTCGCCCGGATCGCCCGGCTGAGGCTCTCCGTTCAGCGGGCCACCCTGCGTCGCACGCACGTCCAGGTAATCCGGATCAATCAGGTCTTCCGTTGGCACCTTCACGAAGTCTGCGTCTGCGACATAATGGTCGCGGTCAGCATAGGTCAGGCGCTGGGCCTCGACCCATGCCATGAGGACATCCTCTTCAGCGAGGTCTCCATCGACAGGCAGCATCCGGTCATAGAGACCGAAAATCATGTTCTGCGTAATCGCGCCGGAGGATGGCGGCGGGGCAGAGCAGATCCGGATCCCATCATGCGTGCCACACACGGCCGGTCGGGTCTTCACCTTGTATCCGGCCAGATCATCCAGCGTCATCGCGCCGGGCAGCGGGTCAGCCGACAATGCTTCAACAATCGCTTCGGCATTCTCGCCTTTATAGAAGGCGTCCGGCCCGTCGGTTGCGATCGCGGTGAGAATGGCCGCGTAATCGGGGTTGTCCCGCACAGCGCCGGCCTGCAAGGGCGCGCCGTCAGGATAGAAATAGGCCGCACTCGCCGGATGGTCATCGAGCAGGAAAGCCGCCTGCAACCGCTCATTGGCAAGGATACCTGCAAGCCGCGGCGAAACCTCGAAACCCCCGGCAGCAAGATCAATCGCTGGCTGGAACAGGCTTGCCCAGTCGGCAGTCCCGGCGGCGTCATGCGCTGTCTTGTAAAGCGCCACCATGCCAGGAACGCCGGCCGAGCGGCCTGATTGCCAGGCTGGCACGTAATCAAGCACCTCACCATCAACCACGAAAAGGTTTTCATCAGCCGCCATCGGCGCAGTTTCGCGGCCATCGAAGACTGTCAGCTCATCAGCATCATGATCGTAATAGACCATGAAGGCACCGCCCCCGATCCCGGAGCTCTGTGGCTCGACCAGGCCCAGAACGGCGTGCACAGCAATCGCGGCGTCTACAGCCGTACCACCGTCACGAAGGACCTTGAGACCAGCCTCAACAGCCCTTGGATCGCCTGCGGTGACCATGGCACCCTTCGTCCACTCACGCTTGCCGGCATCACTTTCGGGTGAAGGCGGGGACGTGTCGGCCGTCTGGATGTTGCTGGTCGCCTGGGGCTGGCATGCCGCCAGGAGACCGAGGCTGAGCAATGGCAGAAGTAAAAAACGCGGTTTCATGCTTGGGATATATCCCTGTTTTGTGGTTCAAGGTCACGAGACTAATCGCTTAGCGTACAGATTAAAGGTGGTTTTCAGCCCATGTCACGACCCGGTCCCAGAAACCTCATCACAGATGTCCCCGGTATTGAAGTCGGTAATGCCGAATTGCGCAACGTGATGACCGGTACGACCGTGATTGTTGCAGAGCAGCCTGCCGTTGCCGCATGTGCTGTCGCAGGCGGTGGGCCAGGCACGCGGGAAACCGACCTGCTGCGCGCCGACATGATGGTCGAACAGATCGATGCCATCGTGCTGTCCGGCGGCAGTGCCTATGGTCTGGCGGCTGCTGACGGCGTCGCCGCGAAACTCGGTGCAGCCGGACGGGGCTATGGCCTGAAAGACCTGCCGGGCGTGCCCAAGACACCCATCGTCCCCTCCGCGATCCTCTATGATCTTGCAAATGGCGGCGACAAGTCCTGGGGCGAGACCCCGCCTTATCGTGCGCTGGGCGAAGAGGCCTATGAAAATCGCGCGCAGAGCTTCCCGCTTGGCAATGTCGGGTGCGGGCTTGGCGCCAATGCCGGTGCGCATGCGGGCGGCCTCGGCTCAGCCTCACTGCGTACAACAGACGGCATCACCATCGGCGCGCTGGCCGGCGTCAACTGTTTCGGCTCTGTCTTTATGCCGGACACGACCTGCTTCTGGGCCTGGCCGTTCGAGATTGACGGCGAATTTGGCGGCCACCGTCCGCCCGCAGATTATGAGTGCGACCCCGAAGAATGGGGTGATGCGAAAATGAACCCGCAACCCGGCCAGAATACGACGATCGCCTGTATCGCCACCGACGCCGCACTGACGCCTGCACAAGCCCACCGCGTTGCGCAAATGGCGCTCTCAGGCTTTTCGCGGGCCATCCGGCCCGTCTTCGCGCCCTTTGATGGCGATGCGCTTTTTGTCCTCTCGACCGGCAAGGTCGCGCTGGAAGACCCGACACCGATTTCTCTTACACGCATTGGCGAACTTGCTGCTTCAACGCTTGCCCGGGCCATAGCGCGCGGGGTATATGAAGCTGATCAGAAGGTTACAGCATAAGCGCTTGCATCCGCCGCAACGCGCCGCTATGTGTCCGCCCTCTGCGGAGCACCCGTAGCTCAGCTGGATAGAGCACCAGACTACGAATCTGGGGGTCAGAGGTTCGAATCCTCTCGGGTGTGCCACTTTTCTTCATATAATTCAGACGTCTTCTCCGGGCGTGACGTGGGCAATGACATGCCGGATCGTCAGGAAGAGACGCACCACGGTCGCGACCAGTAGCGCACAGACCAGCACTGTCTGCGCAAACAGCACTTCATACATCAGCGTGTACCAGCCATCAGGCATCTTCTCGAACTCGCCGACTGGCAGGACGAGCAGCAGCAGCAGGATGACCGCGCCGACGAGGCTGATGGTCGAAAGCCAGGCGACCTGCGAAATACTACGATAGACATTCGGGTCGAAATCAGTTTCCGCCTGACGGGTGAGGCCCAGCAAAGTCAGCATCAGGGCGAGCGTCGTCGCTGCTGCCCCGGCAATGGCGGAGCCAAGATACAGCCCCGTCTGGCTCAGCGAGCCGATCAGGTTCGTCGCTTCTGCTTCGCTGTAAACATTACCGATCGCAAAGCGCGCCCCTAGCCCAATGAGCAGTATCAATCCGCTGACAAGATACACGGGTAGATTTTTCAAACCGGCTGGCCCTCTCAATAGTGCTGGATTTTCCCCGTCCGATGCGAGGCGGCAAGTTTGCCTTGCCCAAGAAACCTGATTGAGTGGCATGCGTTCCATCAAGGTGACGGCCTGCTTGCTTCAACCAGACGACAGACGGCCGGGCCAGAAACAGCCCGTGGAAATGCTTGATGCGCTCCGCGTGCGTATCCTGTCTGACGGGATTTGCGCTGCTGATTTCGCCGCGCTGCAAGCGTATGGCCCTCGCGCCTTCGAGCATGTCTTCGGCGCATGTGCGCTGGTGAAGATAGAGTTCGACGTTGCTTTCATCGGGGAGCACTCGCACCTCGTTTACATTCCGGCCCTTGGCCTGCCGCCGCAGATCGTGACGGCTTACCCGCTGGCCGGGCAGCTGCGTGTTGGCGGCCCTGTTGCGTGGGCGGAAAGCCCGCATTCTCCCTTGCGAGCGGCTGGCCGGCACCAGCGCCTCGCCATTATAGAGACAGGCTTCAGCGAAGCTGACTGGCGCCGCGTCAGCATCGTGGCGCAGGCAATCGATGAAGCCCGGCTCAACTATAATTTCCTGTTCCAGAATTCGAATTCGGTCGTCGCGACGCTCGCCCATGTCGCAAAGACCGGCTTTGTCGACCTGCCGGGCGGCGGGCTGAATCTCGGAGCCGGGAACCTCCTCTATGACGAGATGAATGGCGGCCGGCAGGTGCCGAAACTCCTGGTCCGGGGCGGCATGTCCCATTCCGGCGATCTCAGTACGCCGCTGCCGGGCCGGGTGCGCACGCCGCTCGATACAGACGGCTAGGCGATGCGCTCTTGCACGGTTGCGCTGCGTCAGCCCTTGGAGTTGTCGCGCCTGCGCGCTAGGTTGACCATAGCGAACGGAGAGCCTGCCCCATGTTCCTGAACTTCTTCAATGAATTGCGCACTGCCAAAGTCCCGGTGACGCTGAAGGAATACCTGATCCTGCTTGAAGCCATGGATAAGGACGTGATCGATATGGAAGTCGAGGACTTCTACTATCTTTCGCGCGCCACGCTGGTGAAGGATGAGCGCAATCTCGACAAGTTCGACAAGGTCTTCTCCCACGTCTTCAAGGGCCTCGACACGATGCAGGATGCCGTCGACGTCCAGGACCTGCCAGAAGAATGGCTGCGCAAGATGTCGGAAAAATTTCTGACCAAGGAAGAGATGGACGAGATCGAGGCACTGGGCGGCTTCGAAAAGCTGATGGAAACGCTGAAGCAGCGTCTCGAAGAGCAGAAGAAGCGCCATGAAGGCGGCAACAAATGGGTTGGTACGGGCGGCACCTCGCCGTTTGGCGCGAACGGGTACAACCCGGAAGGCGTCCGTATCGGACAGGAGAAGTCCCGCCACCGCCGCGCCGTGAAGGTATGGGACAAGCGTGAATTCAAGAACCTCGACGACAGCGTCGAACTTGGCACACGCAACATCAAGGTCGCCCTGAAGCGCCTGCGCAAATGGGCGCGCGAAGGCGCTGCAGACGAGCTTGATCTCGACCAGACGATCCGCAACACCGCCAAGCAGGGCTATCTCGACATCGAGATGCGTCCGGAAAAGCGCAACACGATCTCGGTTCTCCTGCTGCTCGATATTGGCGGCTCGATGGACCCGCACGTAAAGGTCTGCGAGGAGCTGTTCTCGGCTGCGCGCTCAGAGATCAAGAATCTCGAACACTACTACTTCCATAATTGCCCCTATGAAGGGTTGTGGAAGGACAATCGGCGCCGTCATAATGAGCGTATCCCCACCTGGGACGTGCTTCATAAATTCCCGTCCAATTACAAGGTAATCATTGTTGGCGACGCCACGATGAGCCCTTATGAGATCACCTATGCCGGCGGCTCGGTTGAGCACTGGAACGAAGAGGCCGGCGGCCTTTGGATCCAGCGTTTCGTCCAGCAATTCCCGAACCTGGTCTGGCTCAACCCGGTCAAGTCCGGCGCTTGGGAATATACCGGCTCCATCAAGCTCATCAACGAGTTGATCGGCCCCGGCCGCATGTTCGAGCTGACCTTGCAGGGCCTTGAAGACGCTATGAAAGAGCTGGGGCGTTAGATACGATCCATGTGCGCCTGCTCAGACAAGGCCGGCTTATCCGGCCCATAGCGGCAAGCAAGGATCACTCATAATCAGCACAGAAATCCGGATTGTCGGCGCCATCCCCGAAGTTGCAACCGCGCCTGATCTCGTCGCGGATCATCTGGCAGTCGTTCTGCACATTGCATGGCGGTCGTGTGGCCGGTGAGATACTGAGACATTGATCGACCAGCACCTGGGCGTCGGCCTCTCCAAGCTCTGCCAGGCAGGACTGAGGCCCAGAGGTCGCTTCTTCGCTGGTGGGTGGAGCCGCGTTGCTCTCTTCGCGCACTGTAGCGGCTTCCTGCGAACAGCCGGCAATCGCCAGCAGGCTCAGCAAGGGGATGAGGGCGGTATGTTTCATGAGCTGGCTCCTTCAGTAAATAGTCCCAACCCCGCAGTTGCCTTGAGGTTCCAGGCCCAATTATGATTTCGAACGCCAGATAATAAAAACCAGGAGGGTAGCCATCATGCCGCGCATCAAGGCCAACGGAATCGAGATCGAATACGAAGAGTACGGCAATGCGGATGACCCGATGTTGTTGCTGGTCTCCGGATTTTCCGGGCAGATGATTACCTGGCCCGAAAGCTTCAAGCAGGGCCTTGCTGACGCCGGCCGCCGCGTCGTCATCTTCGACAATCGCGATATCGGCCTCTCCACCGAGTTCACCAATCAGGTCCCGCCTGCCCCGCGCAACATCGTGAAAGGCATCGCCGCCGGTGAGCCGATGCACGAGAAAGTGCCCTATATCCTCGACGATATGGCCGCCGACGCCGCCGCCCTGATCACGGCGCTCGGCGCGGAGAAGGCTGACGTGATAGGCTTCTCCATGGGCGGCATGATCGTGCAGCTGATGGCACTCAATCACCCTGAGCGCGTGCGCACGCTGATACCGGTGATGACAACTTCAGGCGATCCTTCGCTGCCCCGCGCATCTGACGAAGCGCAGACGGCGCTGACTGCTGTGCCCGAATTCAGGACAGCAGCCGCCATCGGCAATCTTGCGGCACAGTCTCGCCGGGTGATCGGGTCACATGAAACGGTGCGCAACACGGATGAAGCGGTAAAGGCCATGGCGATGAAAGCGTTCAATCGCTCGGACCGGCCAATGGGCGTTGCCCGGCAATATGCCGCCATCCTTGCGCAGCCGCGCTGGCATGAGAGGCTGCCATCGCTCAACGTGCCCACGCTCGTATTGCATGGCGCGCAGGATCCGCTGATCCGCCCGGCGGCCGGAGAGGATATTGCCCGGCGTATCCCCGGTGCGGACATCGAGATCATCGAAAAATGGGGCCACGACATGCCGGAAAAAATGGTGCCGGCCCTGCTCAACCGGATCGTGCCTTTCCTCGGCAGGTACAAGCCTGAAGAGCCCGCCTGATGGGCATGGAACAAAGCGTCCTGACAAGCCAGGATGGCGACATCCTCACGGTGACGATTAACCGGCCGCACGCCCGCAATGCCGTCGACCGTGATGCGGCACAAGCGCTGTATGCGGCCTTCAAGGCATTCGATGCCGATGACAGCCTGTCAGTGGCGATCCTGTCTGGGGCAGAGGGAAACTTCTGCGCCGGGGCCGACCTGAAAGCCGTCTCCGAGGGACGCGGAAACGTGACCAGGCCAGATGGCGATTTCGGACCGATGGGACCGACCCGGTTAAGCCTGTCGAAGCCGGTCATTGCTGCCATTGACGGCTATGCAGTCGCAGGTGGTCTGGAACTCGCGCTATGGTGCGATCTACGGGTTATTTCTCAGACGGCACGGCTCGGCGTGTTCTGCAGGCGGTTTGGCGTCCCGCTGATTGATGGCGGGACGATCCGCCTGCCACGCCTGATCGGCCAGTCGCGCGCGATGGACCTGATCCTAACAGGCCGCGAAATTGGCCCTGATGAAGCCATGCAGATCGGGCTTGCCAACCGCCTGGCACCACAAGGCGGCGCGCTGGAAATGGCGACAGGGCTTGCACGCCAGATTGCGGCATTTCCCCAGCGCTGCATGCGCGCCGACCGGGCGTCAGCGCTCAGCCAGTGGAGCCTCGATGAGGAGGCTGCATTACGTGCCGAAGTGGCGGGCGGACTCGATGTGATCAGGTCCGGTGAAACAGCGCTTGGCGCAACGGCTTTCAAATCCGGTAAGGGGCGACACGGCGCGTTCTGAGCGCCGCCCTACCAGCCGCCTCCGCCGCCGCCACCACCGCCGCCGCCCGAAAATCCACCGCCACCCGAGCCGGATGAGCTGGAGCTTTGCGGCATTGAGCTGGAGACAGCCGAGCTCATCGTCGAGACCATCGATTTGTTGAAACTGGAGAAGGACCGGTGAGCGCCGATATGGCCCCAGGCCGGATTGAAGTTGGCAGCTTCCTGCGGCAACACCTTCTCGAAATGCTCCGTCCACGGCTCTTCAACGCCGAGCGCGATGGCATAGGGCAGGAACTTTTCATAGCGTGCCGTCGTCATCGGGGGGGGCTGGTCAGAGCCGACCTCGGCCGCGTTGAGCTGTAGTTTCTCTGCCTTTTCGAGATACAGCTTGAAGCCCTCAATCTCGGTTCGGACATCCTGCCCCTTCGGCGTTGCAGCCGGCATAAGGTACATGAAAAGCCCGTTCAGGAGGGCCATGGCGATGACAAGCGCGGTGAGCCAATGGGACCATGATGGCGCCCAGGTAATCGCGAACACGATTGCCAATGCCGACAGCACAATCGCAACCAGTGTATAACCGATATTCCACTTGAAATAGGCGCTGCCGAACTTGTCGGAAACGCGTTTTCGAAAGCTCGTATAGCTCTTGGTGAAACTCGCATTGTATTTATCACCAAGGGTCACCGGGCCGCCGGAAAACAGCTTGCGATCGAGCAGGGCCTCCTCGGCGGGCAGGCCGGCGGCATCACCGCCCCTCGGCGTCAGCACCGTCTTTTTCTTGTCGTCCGCATCGATATCGACAAGGCCCTTGATGCCAAGGTTCACCAGCGTCGCGATGAGCGCATCATGGTTATGAAAGCCGCGATGGTAGATGTGATGCACGGCAGCCGGAGAATAGCCCCGCGGCGCTTCGTAGCGCGCAAAGACCGGGCCCTTTGGCGGATCACGGCCAACCCGGTCCCATGAGCGGTAAAGAAACGCGAACACACCGACCAGCGACAGGATGAGCACTGAGAGCGCGCCATTGCGCTGCCACCAGATTGCCCGCTTGTCATTGGCCGATGGTGGATCAATCAGACCTTTCGCAAAGGCCAGAGAGATGGTGAGACCTTGCTCAACGCCGAGCGGCTCAGTCGTCTCGTAAGCATAGGCCCCGTCGTCCCGGCGGAAACGGTAGGCGCTACCGGTCTCGCCCAGCCCGCCCGTATAGCCATTCTGCTCGACCAGGTCCGCCTCGCCCGGAAGGGTGACACGCGCGGTCGCCGTCAGGATCGGGAAGGCCCAGGAATTGCCAGTGACGTTCCAGTAGAGTTCATCGAAATCATCGAAATAGCGAACCTGATTCTTCACGCGGTAGCGTATGACGTAAACATGCTCGCCTCTGGATACGAAAGTATCCTCATCACCGATGCGGATGCGCCAGGCATTGTCTTCAGTCATCGTCTCATAGGGTTCGCGCCGCCCGTCGCGCTGTACCGACAGGACGTTGTAATTGTAGCGTAACCTGTCGCCCTCGCTTTCGTAATAGCGCGGCAGGTCACGGAAAAGGCCGCGATTGATACGATTATTCTCGGCGGTGACGTTGATCGTCTCGGTAATGAGGATGTCACCATCCTGTTCGACCTCGATTGCAACGTCAAAGCGGTTGATAACTTCCTCGCCAAGCGCAGGCAGGACAACAGTGATCGCCGCAATGAGCAGGCAAGCAATAAGACGCATCATGAGCCGCCCCCGAAAGACACCTCCGGCATGGCCCGGTCTGACGTCTTGATTTCGAAATAGGCCGCCTGATGAAAGCCGAACGGGCCTGCCACGAGGCTCGACGGAAAACTCTCGATCAGCGTGTTCAGTTCGCGCACCGCGCCATTATAGAAACGCCGCGCCATTTCGATCTTGTCTTCGGTGTCGGAAAGCTCTTCCTGCAAGTCCCGGAAATTGTCGCTGGCCTTGAGGTCAGGATAATCTTCGGCGACGGCGAGAAGACGGCCGATCGGACGCGACAGCTCACTTTCGGCTGTGCCCCGCTCAGCCAGATTGTCCCCGGCAGCGGACGCGGCATTGCGTTTGGCGATGATTTCTTCGAACAGTTGACGCTCGTGCGCGGCATAGCCTTTCACCGTGCTGACAAGTTGCGGGATGAGATTGGCCCGGCGTTTCAGCTGCACATCGATATCCGACCAGCCATTACGGACCATCTGCCGCTTGCCGACCAGCCTGTTATATACGACGACCAGCCCCAGCAGCAGCACAACCACCACTGCAAGCAGGATCCATAGTCCGGTCATTGGCCATCCCCTCTCGATAAAGCCATTGCGGACCCGACTATTCAACATGTCGGCCCGGCTGTTAAGGGGCGAATTGGACACGACTTTTGTGAGAATAAGTCTGGCCAGACGGTTCCTCGCGCCGCAAAGGAGGCGAGGCCATGTCCGCTACACTCCGAATTGTTCTTCTCACGGCTCTCGCAATGGTGGCTTTTGCTGCCAATTCTGTGCTGGCGCGCCTCGCCATGGCCACCGGCGAAGCTGGTGCGTGGACATTTACCCTGATACGGATCCTGTCTGGTGCGCTTGTACTGGCGCTCCTTGTGTCACCGGTGCGCGCCTCCAGGGCCGGCAGCTGGATTTCCGGTCTGGCGCTACTTGTCTATGCTGGCGCCTTTTCGCTGGCCTATCTCAGCCTCGCCGCCGGGACAGGCGCGCTCATCCTGTTTGCGCTGGTGCAGATCACAATGATCGGCTGGGGTGTGCTGGGCGGGGAAAAACTGGCCGCCGCCCGATGGGCCGGGCTGGCCCTGGCTGTCGGCGGCCTTGTCTGGCTCCTATTGCCTGGCCTCAATGCGCCGCCCGCGTCGGGGGCAGCGCTGATGGCCATTTCGGGCCTTGCGTGGGGCGTCTACTCGCTGCGCGGTCGCGGCAAGGCCGCTCCGACCCAACACACGGCTGGCAACTTCCTGCGGGCAGGCGCAATGGCCGCCCTGATCAGCTTGCCGCTGCTGCTCATGCGGCCTGAAGCCGGTCCAAGCCCCGAAGGCATCGCCTACGCCGTCCTGTCCGGGGCAATCACCTCCGGTCTCGGCTATGCGATCTGGTATGCCGCGCTTAAAGACCTGTCGGCCAGCCTTGCCGGGATTGCACAGTTGACCGTCCCGGCCCTGGCAGCCCTCGGCGGCATTGTCTTCCTGGCCGAGCCGCTCAGCCTGCGCTTTATCGCGTCCACCCTTGCCATACTTGCAGGCGTTGCGCTCGCCAGTCTTGCGAACCGCCCCCGGGAGAATTGACAGCGCCGGATGAGGGGCGCACCGAAGACACAAGAAAAATCAAAAGGGGTCCCCATGAACCGCATGTTCTCGCTTGCCATTGGCGCAAGCCTTCTCGCCCTGTCCGCCTGTGCGCAGACGCCAGAATACCAGGACCCGGACCTCACTGTCCCTGACGAGATGCTCGCACCTCCAGACCCACAGGGCACCAAGATTGAAGCAAGCGGCCCGGATATGTCGCTGGAAGCGATCTCGCCCGAGAGTGAAGCGGTGAATGTCGGTCTTGCCGGGCAGGATCCGGCCAATATTGCCCGCTACCTTCTGGCAAGCGGCGCAGGCAATACAGCCATCTCGCCGGATGGTACAATGCTGGCCTTCTCATGGGACATCACCGGCAAGCCGCAACTCTGGACATTGCCCTCCGCAGGCGGCCAGCCACGTCAGCTGACCTTCGGCAATGGCATCACCTTCTTCAGCTGGGCACCTGATAGCGAGACGCTCGTCTACGGTGCCGACAATGACGGCAATGAGCAGGAATCCTATTACCGTATTGCCGCCGATGGCAGCTCCGAAGCGCTTGTCCTGCCAGCGGTCGAGGGCGGCTTCCGTGCCTTCGGGGATTTCGGCGCCGACGGCCAGACCATCGCGTTCGCGTCCACTGAACGCAATGGCGAGGATTTCGACATCTACACAGCCGACCTGGCAACAGGAGAGACAACGCGTCTCTATGAGGGCGTGTTCGGCTTCTTCGCGCACGATATCTCACCCGATGGCAAGAAGCTCATCGTCACGGAAACGGTCGGCGAGGATTCCGACAATCTCTACCTGCTGGATATCGCATCCGGCGAGATGACCACGATCGCCAAGCCCGATCCGCGCGCCAATCACGGTAATGGCGGCTTTGCATGGTTGCCCGACAGCTCGGGCTTTTATTTCTCATCGAATGAGCGCGGCGAATATTCGGCCCTGACGGGCTATGAAATTGCGTCCGGAAACATGGACGTGCTTGAGCCAACTGCGCACGATGTCGGCAGCGTCAATCTCTGCGGCTCCCGCTCCCAGTATCTTGTCTGGACAGAGAATGAGGACGGGTTTCACAGCCTTCATATCGACCAGGCTGGCGTCCGGTCTGACATCGATACGTCAATGTTGCCGGCCGGCGTGTACCAGCTGTCCTGCTCAGGCGCGTCCGACAAGCTCGCCATCCGGGTGAATGGCTGGCGAACACCGGGTGATGTCTTCGTGCTCGACCTTGGAACGGGTGAACTCGACCGTGTTTTCGCATCGGATTTCGCCGGGCTGGACCCATCCCGCCTGATCGAGCCGGAGAGCATCCGCATGACGGCCCGCGACGGCGTGGAGCTGCAAGGCCTTCTCTACCTGCCAGATGCAGCCTCCCGCACCGAAGCGGGACCGCCGCCAGTGATCTTCATGGTCCATGGCGGCCCGACCGGCCAGTCCATGGCCAGCTTCAATGGTCCGATCCAATACCATCTCGACCGCGGACTGGCCGTCTTCCAGCCCAATGTGCGCGGCTCGACCGGCTTCGGGCGAACCTATGTCACCCTTGATGACCAGACGAAGCGGCGCGACAGCGTGCGGGACCTGATCGACATGCTGGATGCCCTGTCCACGGATGGCCGGGTCGACACCAGCCGCGCGGCCGTGGTTGGCGGGTCGTATGGGGGCTATATGGTCAACGCTGTGCTGGCGCTCTATCCGGACGCGTTCGATGCTGGCGCGGCCCTTTACGGCGTTGGCAACTGGGTCACTGCCCTGCAGATCGCTTCCCCGGCCCTGAAAGCATCTGACCGGATCGAGTATGGCGACATACGCGAGCAGAAATGGGTCGACTATTATGCGGAGAATTCGCCCATTGCGCTGGCGAAAAATATCAAGGTGCCGGTTCTCTATTCGCATGGCGTCATGGACCCGCGCATCGACATCTATGAAACCGAGATCATGGTGAAGACACTGCGCGGCAATGGCATCGAGGCGCCCTATGTCCGCATTCCCGATGAGGGCCATGGCTGGCGCAAGCTTTCCAACCAGCTGTTCTACTATCGCCGCCAGACAGAATTTCTTGAAGCGCAACTCTCAGCGGCAGATTGACGGAACGGCGAAAGCCCGCCAGACCGTCGCGCCATGACTGAGGCGCCCGCCACTCGCAAGCATGGGAAGAATGCCTTCCTGTTCGTCATCGTCTCGGTGATGATGGACATGATCAGTTTCGGCATCATCATTCCGGTGATGCCGTCCCTGCTTGAAGACCTGACTGGCAAGCCTGCACAGGAAACTGTCGCGATTGGCGGCTTCCTCATGGCGCTGTTTGGCGTCCTCAACTTCCTCACCATGCCAACCATCGGCAACCTGTCCGACAGGTTCGGACGGCGCCCGGTCCTGCTCGTTTCGATCGCCACGCTGGGCATCGACTTCATGATCATGGGCTTTGCCCATTCGCTCTGGCTGCTCTTTGTCGGCCGGGCGCTGACAGGTATTTCCTCGGCTACCATCTCGACCGCCAATGCCTATATTGCCGATGTCACAGAGCCTGATGCACGCGGCAAGGCATTCGGCATGCTTGGGGCAGCTTTCGGAATCGGCTTTATCATCGGCCCGGCAATGGGCGGCTGGCTTGGGGCCATCGACACGCGGCTCCCCTTCTTCGGGGCCGCGACACTCTCTTTCGTCAATTTCATCTATGGCTTTTTCGTCCTGCCGGAATCGCTGCCAAAGGAGAACCGGCGGGATTTCGACCCCAAACGTGCCAATCCGTTCGGCGCAATCAAGCATTTCTCAAGACTGCCGAAGGTCGGCTGGTTCATCGCGGCGCAGGGCCTTTTCGTGTTCGCGCATGTCGTCTTTCCTTCGACCTGGAATTTCTATGCTGAGATCCGATATGACTGGCACGAAGCCGAGATCGGGCTATCCCTGACGCTGGTAGGCATAGGGTCTGCCATCACGCAGGCCGTCCTGATCGGCCCGGCCATCAAACGTTTCGGCCCAGTCAACACCGCATTCGGCGGCATGCTGATCACCTCGGCTGCGTGCATGCTGTACGCTTTCGCCTTCAAGGACTGGATGATTTACGCGATCATCCCGTTCGGGGCGCTTGGCGGCGTGTTCTCGCCGGCTCTCAATCAGGTCACATCCGGCCTGACACCGCGAAACGCGCAGGGCGAACTCCAGGGAGCCAATGCCAGCCTGCAGGCCTTCTCGATGATTTTCGCCCCGCTGGTCATGACGCAGACACTGCACCTGTTTTCTGCCGGCGATGCGCCTGTCTACTTCCCCGGCGCGTCCTTCCTACTGGCCTCGGTCCTGACAGCGCTCGCAATTTTCCCATTCATGGCCGGCGTGCGCGCCAATCGCGCAGAAGTCGCAGAGCTCGCCCACGCCGAATAGGCCAAAAGAAAAGGGCCGGACCTTGCGGCCCCGCCCCTGTTTCGATTGTTGTTCCCGCAGGCGCTCAGGCCTGCTTCTTCATCACCATGCCAGCGATCACGCCAAGGATGCCGCCACCAATGCCGCCCTCGATGAGGCTCTGGATGTGGGCCATGATGCCGCTGCCGAGCAGGTTGCCAATCCCGGCTGCATCGGCGCCATAATGCGCGCCGATCCCGCCAATGACCCCGCCAAGCAGGCCACCTGTGCCGCTGCCGCCAAGGACTTTGGAGATGATAGGCCCGAGGGCGCCCCCTCCGATCGCGCTCAGTATGAGCGGTAGGTACTGTTCCATATTTTGGTCCTCCCATGAGGAGACGTTTGTCTTTTCTGGTGTCTCCTGAAGCAGATCAGAGGGCAATTCGGCGAAATATTCCAGAAAAACTTGATGGCTGGCAGGTTCGCGTCCAGTCGTCTAAGAGCAAAATGATGACACCCAGACGGCCTGCCCTCTTCCTCGATCGCGACGGCGTTCTCAACGTCGACCGTGGCTATGTCAGCAGGATCGAGGATTTCGAATGGATCGACGGGGCGATGGAATGCGTGGCGAATTTCAAGGAACGCGGCTGGTTTGTCTTCGTCGTAACCAACCAGTCCGGCATTGCCCGGGGTCTCTATACCGAGGCCGACATGGAAGCGCTGCACGCCCATATGGCTGAAGCGCTGGCCGAACGGGGGACCGCCATTGACCGCTTCTATCATGCCCCCTGGCATGAGGAGGGCGAGGTCGCGAGATACCGCAAGTCCAGCATAGATCGCAAACCCGGGCCCGGCATGCTGCTGCAGGCCATGGCCGACTTTCCTGTAAATCGCGAACAGAGCTTCCTGATTGGTGACAAACAGACCGACCTTGATGCCGCAAAGGCCGCCGGGGTCGGCGCGTTCCTGTTCCGGGGGGGCAATATTGGCCAGTTCGCCGAATGGGCGCTGGCCAGCTTTGAGGATGGCGTACGCGGATGAAGCGCATCGGCATCATTGGCGGCATGAGCCCTGAAAGCACCGTGATCTACTACCGCGCATTGAATGAAGGCGCGCGCCTCGCACTCGGTCCTCTCGCCACAGCAGACTGCCTGATTGCCTCGATGAACTTTGGTGAGATCCAGGCCATGCAGAAAGCCGGGGACTGGGATGGGGCCGGCCGGCACCTTGCCCGCGCAGCAAGCGGGCTGCAGGCAGCAGGCGCTGAGCTGATCATCCTCGCCACCAACACCATGCACCGCTGCACCGCTGCAATCGAAAGGGCAATTGACGTCCCCTTCCTGCACATCGCCGATGCCACCGCCGCACGGCTCAAGGCGGATGGCCGGACCAGGCCGCTCCTGCTCGGCACGGCCTACACGATGGAGCAGGACTTCTACAAAGGGCGCCTGATTGACGATCATGGCCTGAACGTCATTACCCCGGACGAAGAAGACCGCGCCAGCATCCATGCCATCATATTCGATGAGCTGGTCAACGGTATCGTTCGTGAGGACAGCCGGACGGCCTATCTCGACATTGTCGCCCGACACGCCGACGCAGGCGCAGACAGCGTCATCCTCGGTTGCACCGAGGTCGGCATGTTGCTCAACGCTGAAAACGCGCCGCTGCCGCCCTACGATACTGCGAAGCTACACTGCGATGTCGCCCTGGAACTGGCGCTCGCCTAAAGCGGCTTCAGCGTCTTTCCATTGAGCCCGCCCATGCGGCAGACTTCCATCCACTCATCCTCTTTCACCGGCTGCACAGACAGGCGGAAAGACGTGACCAGCGCCATGTCGGCAAGCTTTTCATTGGCTTTCACATCAACCAGTGTCACCGGCTTTGGCATGTCGCAGACGGCGCGGATATCGACGCAGTCCCAACGTTCGTCGTCGGTCGTGGAATCCTGCGAACTCTCGGCACAGATTTCGGCGATTCCAACCACTTCCAGGCCTTTATTGGAGTGGTAGAAAAATGCCTTGTCGCCCTTTTTCATGTCGCGCATGAAATTGCGCGCCTGGTAGTTGCGCACGCCATCCCATTCGGTGCCTGCCTTGCCAGCCTTCTTCTGGGCATCCCAGCCCCATTTGAATGGTTCGGATTTGAACAGCCAGTAGGCCATGGAAATCTCCTCGTGAATCAGCTTGTCAGCCGTTCACATAACGCAGTTTGCGGAGATTTCGACTATGAAGCAGCGGCCGATTGCCGGCAGGCATCTCGCACAAGGTCTTCAAGCTCTTCCCAGCCCTTGTATTCGCGCACATCATGCGCCGCGCCGATCCATGCATCTTCGAAGGTCTCGCGCACATCAGGGTTGGCGAGTATCGGGAGCAGTGGGTCCATCGCGACGCGTATCGTGAAACAGATTGCTTCGGTCTCGGGCAGCTTGCGAATGGTCTGACGCTCAACCCGCAAATGAAGATCGTCCGGCGTGGCCGTATCGGCACGCGGCCGGTCCGGCGCAAAACGCACGCCATTGGCCTGGATCGTCCAGTTGAACCGTTCGAGTACGCGGCCGGGCTTGAGGTGGTCGAAAATCCGGTTGATCCGCCGCGACAGGCCGGGCGCGCCGCCGGGTACAGGCTCATGCAGGCCAGCCAGCGTCAGGCCAATCTGGTCTTCCAGCCACCAGAAAGTCGGCGCCGCGACAGCCCCGGCAATCAGCACCCAGTCGCCCTCCTCGTCGCGCTCCAGCAGGCAGAGATCATCCGACACGATGGAGGCGGCCGCTTCCAGTGCGTTCTCCCAGCTGTGATGGGGCGACTCGCCGACAGCCTCGCCGACAAGCGACAGGAGTTCGCGCGCCGCCGGGCCATCTGTTTCGCCCTGGATAGTGTCATGCGGCCGGCTCGCCATCATGACTCGCTTGGATGGCAGCCAGTCAGACTTTTCGGTGTCAGGGATCAGCCACCTGCTTTCAGGGATGGGCCTGAGATTCGGCGCAACTTCCGGCGGGCCGCTCAGGAATGGGAGGTATGGCGCGGATCTAGGCAAGACGGGCCGCTCCCCAGCTCACGAAGCCGGCGATCTTCGGCGTACTCGGCAGGTACATCGTCTCCATGCCTTGCAGTGCAAACCCGGCCGATGTGAGCATCTGACCGGTATCGCGTGTGAGATGGCACCCACCAGCCAGCGGCTTCCAGACCGGCTCGATGCGGCGCTGCCATTTCGAGACGCCCTCATCCGGCGCCAGGCCATGTTCTGAGAATAACACTTCGCCCCCCGGCTTCAGCACGCGCGCAGCCTCGTTGAGGGCAGACTGCCAGTCAGGAATGGTGCACAGCACGAAGGTAATCACAATGGTGTCGATAGAGTTGTCATCCAGTGGAACCGCTTCTGCGCCAGTTTCCAGGAATTCGATCCGGTTGCCCCAGCCAAGCTCGGCGGCCTGCTTTTGCGCGCGCCTGATCATCCCGGAGGATGGCTCCAGCGCGTAGAGCTTTTCGATGTCCTCGCGTGCATAGTAATCGAAGTTCGTGCCAGACCCGCAGCCGATCTCCAGCACTTTACCCCGTGCGCGGGGTACGACCTTGGCACGCTGTTTCATGATCGGTTTCGTCGAACACGCGCACGAGACAAGCGGGGGGACGACATATCGCTCCCACAGTCCCATGCCTCATCCTCCCGAATTCATGGCGCTGGCCGTAGCCTGATTGCCGGGTTTCAGCGTCAGGGCATCCTGCGTCAGGATCACGTCATAGGACAGTCCATCCCCCATCGCGGCATAGACGGCTGATCCAAATTGCGTGCCTTTGACGCCGAACCGCGTCCCCTGCTCCCGCGCCAGTGCATAAACATCCAGGCCGGGGTTTTCCGAAAGCGCCCGGCCATTCGTCGTCGCTTCCGTTACCGTCGTTGTATTGTAGCGCTTGGACTTGCGACCTTCGACAAAGTCCAGCCGATAGACACTGTCATAGCCGAGCATATTGGCCATCGGTTCAAAGGTGATGACGCGCGCGCCCATGGAGAATTCATTGCCGCGCAGGATGCAATCATCCTCGACGCTATTACCGCTAAAGCAGGTTACGGCCTCACCTTCCGCCAGCAGGATCCGCGCGCGATAGGCATTTGTTTCGCCTGGCACGGCATCGAAACTGATCTGCGCGACAGGCCGCTCATAGGTCAGGCGTTTATAGGTCTGAAGGTTAAGACCGGCAAAGGTTGCAATACCTGCAGTGCCGAGAAAACCGATGCCGAAAAGGAAGCGCAGCCCGCCAGCTGCCAGTCGCAACTTCATGAGGCGGCCCAGGCCCGCAAATGTCAGCATCAGACCGACAACGCCAGCAAGCGCCGGCAAAACCCACCAGATCAAACCCATCAGTTACCCTCACACACCGACCGTCTCGCCGGATAATTCGCTTTTCTTGTAACGCAGCAGCTGCGTTTACCAAACAACACTTTGGCGGCCAGTCAGTTTCGAAGGGAAATGCGTCAAAAAAATGCGGGGCACTCGGCCCCGCGCAGTCGCCCCATTCCGGATAAGTGGGAACGGGATATGTGGCCCTGGTCTGGGACGACATCAGGCCAGCCCGCGCATCATGTAATGTGAGCTTACTATCGTCAAATGGTTTCTCGGCTGATCAGGTCATGCGCCCTGCGATCGATGGCTCGGAGCTGGTGTATTCGCTCTGGAATTGCACTGCCTGCGTGATAGCATTCACGAAACGGGGCCGAAGGGAGATATCCATGTCCGTAATTCGTATTCTGGTCGCAGGCGCGGCGGCATTGGCTGCGGCTGGCATGGCCAACGCCCAGGGTGATGACGACGCCAGCTCGCGGCGCTTCACGGCTGAACGCGTCTTCGATATCGAATACGCGACCTCACCGCAGGTCTCACCGGACGGTTCGAAGATCGTCTATGTCCGCCATTCGATGGACCGCCGCAAAGACCAGGATCGCGGAGACCTCTGGATCATCGACGTCAAATCCGGCAATGAGCGCCCGCTCGTTACCGGCGGGTCATCTGCTGGCGGTCCTGTCTGGTCCCCGGATGGCGAGAAGCTGCTCTACGCCACATCCACTGGCGGCAAGCCGGAGCTGCGCCTGCTCTATCTCGATAGTGGCCAGAGCTTTTCACTCGCCCAGCTTGAGAACGGCGCATCCGGCGCGAAATGGTCGCCCGATGGCAAGACGATCGCCTTCTCGATGTTCGTACCCGGCGAAGGGCCAAGCTTTGCCACCGCCCCGAAATCGCCTGAAGGCGCTGAGTGGAATGAGCCGGTAAAGGTTATCGACGACCTCACCTTCCGCTTCGATGGCGCAGGCTATCTCGACAAGGGGACCGAGCATGTCTTCATCCTGCCTGCCAGTGGCGGCTCGCCCCGGCAACTCACCCATGGCGACGCTGACCTTTCAAGCCCGGTCTGGCTCGATAGTGACACGCTGATCGTCTCCGGCAACACAGCCGACGACCGCGATACAGACTTCATCGAAAGCGATCTGTTCACGGTCGAAATCGCTGACGGATCAATGTCCCAGCTCACGACACGCGATGGCCCTGATTTCGGCCCGGCCGTCTCGCCTGATGGCAAGTCCATCGCCTTTCGCGGCTATGACGACCACATCAAGGCGTATGAGCAGAACAATCTCTACGTGATGGATACAGACGGATCGAATATCCGCGAAATCGCCGCGGGCTTCGACCGCGAATTCGGCGCAACCGTCTGGGCCTCGAATGGCCGCAGCCTCTACTCAATGATCGAGAATGCCGGGAATATGGACCTCGTCGAGGTCTCCCTGAGCGGCGATGTCTCCATCATCGTCTCCGGACTTGGCGGCACGTCAATCGGTCGGCCCTATGGCGGCGCAGACTTTTCCGTCTCGACAACCAGCCGCCCCGTCTTTGCCTATACAGCCGGCTCTCCGAACACGCCGTCCGAAATTGCCGTTTCCGGGCGGAACGTCGAAAACCGCGTCCTGACAGCCCTCAACGCGGATGTGATCCCGTATCTCGACATGGCGAAGGTCGAAGAGTTCAAGGTTTCTTCCTCGCATGATGGCCGCGAGATCGAAGCCTGGGTCGCCCTGCCGCCGGACTTCAAGCCGGATGGCAGCTTCCCCATGATCCTCGAAATCCATGGCGGCCCATTCTCGATGTACGGCCCGTACTTCGCATCCGAGATCCAGCGCTATGCCGCTGAAGGCTATGTCACAGTGTGGTCCAATCCACGCGGCTCGACAGGCTATGGCGAGGAATTTGCCCAGCTCATCGACAAGGCCTATCCGGGCCAGGATTATGATGATCTGATGAGCGTCGTCGATGACCTCGTCGCGCGCAATTATGTCGACCAGGAAAGGCTGTTCGTCACGGGCGGCTCAGGCGGCGGCATCCTCACCGCATGGATTGTCACCAAGACGGACCGCTTCGTCGCAGCCGCATCCGTCAAACCCGTCATCAACTGGATGACGATGGGCCTTGCCAGCGATATTGGCGCCTATGTGAACCGTCACTGGATCGGTGCCAATCCGTGGGAGGATCCGGAAGCCTTCCTCAAACTTTCGCCCATCAATTATGTCGGCAATGTCGAAACCCCGACGATGATGATGGTCGGCGAGGAAGACTATCGCACCCCGGCCTGGGAAGCTGAACAGTTCTACAGCGCCCTGCGCCAGCGCGGCGTCGATACGGTGCTGGTACGCGTACCGACATCGCCGCACTATATTGCTGGCCGGCCGAGCCGCCTGATTGCCAAGACCGACAATATCATGGGCTGGTTTGCCAAATACGATCCTGCCAAACAGGATGAAGCAGACGAAGCAAGTGAGGACTAGGCACATATGCCAAACCTTGATGCCCTGATTGATGCCCTCCCCAAGGCCGAGCTCCACCTGCACCTTGAAGGCAGTCTCGAGCCCGAGCAGCTGATGGAATTTGCCGCCCGCAATGGCGTCGATATTCCGTTCAAATCGCTGGAAGACGTCCGGGCTGCCTATGAGTTCTCGAATTTGCAGGACTTTCTCGACATCTATTATCAGGGTATGTCCGTCCTACAGACCGAGGCCGATTTTCACGACCTTACAGACGCCTATCTGAAGCGCGTCCACGCAGACAATGTGCGTCACGTCGAAGTCTTCTTCGACCCGCAGGGCCACACAGATCGCGGCATCCCGTTTGACGTGCCGATCAGCGGCATCCTGAAGGCCCTCGATGCGGCGGAAGCCAGATACGGCATCACCTACCGTCTCATCATGTGCTTCCTGCGCCATCTCTCCGAGGACGAAGCGTTCAAGACATGGGAACAGGCGCAGCCCTGGCTCTCCCGCATTCACGGCATAGGCCTCGACAGCTCGGAAACCGGCCATCCGCCATCGAAGTTCGCGAACATCTACAAGGCCGCACGCGAAGCTGGCCTGAAACTCGTCGCTCATGCTGGCGAAGAAGGCCCGCCTGCCTATGTCTACGAGGCGATCGACGAGCTGAAAATTGACCGGATCGACCATGGCAATCGTTCGCTGGAGGATGAAGCGCTGGTGGCCCGCATCCGCGATGCAGGCCTGACACTGACCGTCTGCCCGCTGTCAAACCTTTCCCTCTGCGTCGTCGATGATCTCAAGGACCATCCGATGAAGAAGATGCTGGCGCTCGGCCTCAAAGCCACCGTCAACTCAGACGACCCGGCCTATTTCGGCGGTTATGTGAACCAGAACTACCGGGAAACCGCGAAGGCTGTCGGCCTGACACGCGAGGAGGTCATCACGCTGGCCAGGAACAGTTTCACAGGCTCTTTCCTCAGCCCTGCCGACCAACAGCGACACCTCGACGAAATCGACAGGGTCGCCGCCAGTTTCTAGCAGTGATCGGCAGTCATTCCAGCGGGCCACTCCCGCAAGCGCTTCATGGGCCGGTCAGGCGTCTTTGCTCGGGCCGGGATGTCGTGGCGCCGACCTTCTCGACCCAGCCCAGCGCCTTGTAGGCGCGCAATGCGCTGTCATTCTGGATATCGACATCGAGCTGGAGGGAGGCACGGGCAAGATCCCGGGCGACATCCAGCAGGCCTGATGCAACGCCGCAGAACCGCCAGTCGCGATGCACGAACAGGTGAGGCACATACGCCTTGTCACGCTCCAGCGTCAGGAAGCCGACCAGCCCGGCCTGTTCCTCGTCAGCAACGAGGCAAAGACTTGATTTCATCGTCTGGCGCAGCCGGATGATCTCATCGGCCGGTTTGGCCCGCCATGGAAAATCTTCGAGGCAATCGAGAAACAGCGCCTCGAGCTGCACATGGTCCACCCCCTGGTAGGAGCGGATGCGCCAACCGGCGCCAGGATGCGTCATCAGGGCCATGACAGTATCGTAGGATGAAAAATCCGAACGGTGAAGACGAAATTGCCGTATGCTGCCGATCTTCATGCCGCATCGCCGGGCTGTCCAATACGGCGTGAACAACACGATGGCTTTCTACTCGGCCTGCTCCGACAGCATCTCCTTTGCCCTGGCAAGATATGGCAACGGATCGACAAGCTGATAACCATTGGAGCGTTCAACCAGTTCGGTCAGCCAGGCGCGGTGACCTGATCCATAGACAACTAGGACGCGGTCCCCAGGCTCCGTGACCTGCTGCAGCTTGTTGAAGATCTTCGCGTTGCGCATAAGCCAGTAGCCCGCCAGCTCCGCACCCGGTTGCGTCTCGCCCTCGCCGAAACTGATGATATCCCAGTAGAAATCGTCGGGAATGAAGCCACTATTGTGCAGCTCAAGCAAGGCTGGCACGGACCAGGTTTCCTGATGGGTCTCGAACGCCTCGACGAGGCCCGACATGTCGGCAATCGCCGCAAGATCATCGGCGCGCCCGACGCTTTCAGCAAATGCGGCGACACGGTCATAGGGAAAATAGTCAGGCTCCCCGCCGGATGTCTGTTCATTGATCGCATACACCGTATCGAGACCAGCCAGATTGGCGACGCGGTAGCCAATCTGGATATCCTCACTCGGCTCACTCAACAGGTCATCGGGCGTGAACCGGGCATAGCCGGGATCGATATAGGGCGGCTCGGCCAGCACTTCGACCGCCACCGCCGTCGGCCTGAAACTGGCGAGCGACCTGCCAAGGGCATCAAGCTCCCTCTGGCGCCGCGCCGAGAGAATATCATCGGTCTCGATATTGTTGATATCGAGACCCGGATTATCGAAATGGTAGACGCCAAGCACCATGACCTGAACCGGCGCTGGCACAGCCTCAGTCTCGATTGCACGCTCGCCTGCCGGCATTTGCGCGCAGCTGGCAAGCCCGGCGAGTCCGGCCGTAATGACGACGAGAACGGGTTTCAAGAACATCGGCGGGCATCCTGTGTCTCAGGGACAAGTCCCCTGAACCTAGCACCTGCCGTGCGGACTTCTACCCCGCCTTTAAGCGTTGACGCCAGCTTTCGCCGCGCGCTTGCGCACGTTCGGGTCGAGGTGAATCTTGCGCAGGCGAATATTGGTCGGTGTTACCTCAACCAGTTCGTCATCAGCGATATAGGCAAGCGAACGCTCCAGCGTCATCTGCAGCGGCGTTGTCAGGCGAACAGCCTCGTCCGTGCCGGACGCGCGAACGTTGGTCAGCTTCTTGCCCTTCATGACGTTCACTTCGAGGTCATTGTCACGATTGTGCTCGCCGATGATCATGCCCTGGTAAACCTTGTCGCCCGGATGGATCATCATCGGGCCACGGTCTTCCAGGTTCCACAGCGCGAAGGCGACCGCTTCGCCCTGCTCCATCGAGATCAGGACGCCGGTGTGGCGGCCCTTGATGGCGCCCTTGTACGGTGCGTATTCGAGGAAGACGCGGTTCATGATCGCCGTGCCGCGCGTATCGGACAGGAGCTCGCCCTGATAGCCGATCAGGCCGCGCGTCGGTGCGTGGAAAACCATCCGTGTACGGCCAGCCCCGGACGGCTTCATTTCCGTCATGTCGGCTTTACGCTCATTCATCTTCTGGACGATGATACCAGTGTGCTCGTCATCGACATCGATGACGACTTCTTCGATGGGTTCGAGCTTCTCGCCAGTTGCCTCATCGGTCTTCATCACGACCTGCGGCCGCATGACGCCAAGCTCAAAGCCCTCACGGCGCATGGTCTCGATCAAAACGGCAAGCTGGAGTTCACCCCGGCCTGAAACGGTAAAGGCTTCGGCTTCGGTCGAGCGCTCAACCTTGAGCGCGACATTGCCTTCAGCCTCTTTCAAAAGGCGGTCCCAGATCAGGCGGGACGTCACCTTCTTGCCTTCCGTGCCCGCCAGCGGGCTGTCATTGACGCGGAAGGTCATCGACAGCGTCGGTGGATCAATCGGCTGGGCTTCGATCGGTTCGGAAATGGACGGGTCCACGAATGTGTCCGCCACGTTCGCCTTGGTCAGCCCGGACAGGGAAACAATGTCCCCGGCAACGCCTTCCTCGATCGGTTCCCGCGAGAGGCCACGAAAGGCCAGCACCTTGGAAACGCGGCCCTGCTCGACCAGCTGGCCATCACGCGCCAGCACCTTGACGGTCTGGTTCGGCTTGATGGTGCCGGACGTCACCCGGCCCGTCAGGATACGGCCGAGGAAGTTGTCAGCCGAAATCGTCGTCGCCAGCATCCGGAACGGGCCTTCTTCAACGGCGGGTTCGGGAACATGCTTCACCACCATGTCGAACAGCGCATCCATGCTGTCGGTCGGCTTGTCGGCATCTGTCGACATCCAGCCATTCTTGGCCGAGCCGTACAGGATGGGGAAGTCGAGCTGGTCATCATCCGCGCCGAGGTCGGCGAACAGGTCGAACACTTCGTTGATGACATAGTCCGGGCGGCTGTCAGACTTGTCGATCTTGTTGACAGCGACGATCGGACGAAGGCCGACCTTCAGCGCCTTGGACACCACGAACTTGGTCTGTGGCATCGGGCCTTCAGCCGCATCGACGAGCACGATCGCGCCGTCGACCATCTGGAGAATACGTTCCACCTCACCGCCAAAGTCAGCGTGTCCGGGTGTATCCACGATATTGATGCGCGTGTCGCCCCAGACGACGGAGGTCGTCTTGGCAAGGATCGTGATGCCGCGTTCGCGCTCCAGATCATTGGAGTCCATCATACGGTCTTCTGTGGCTTCGTTCTCGCGGAACGTGCCGGACTGTTTCAGAAGGCAGTCGACCAGGGTCGTCTTGCCATGGTCAACGTGGGCGATGATCGCGATGTTGCGCAGCGCAGTAGGCTCGGTCATGGGAGGGAGGGCTTTCGAGGCTTGTTTGGCGCGCATGTACACGGGCTCGCGCCGAAAAGCGAGGGCTGATCGTCATGTGACCGGAACGCACCGGCCTGCCGGGCCGTTGATTGTGGGTTAGCGACAAGGACACGCCCGCCATATGAGCTACATCCAAAAGCACCTCCATGAGGACGAGCATATCGTCAAATGGGGCCGGTTTCACTGGCTCTGTCATGCTCGTGCCTGGGCGACATTGCTGATCTTTGGCTGGCTCATCATCGGCATCGTCTACTTTATCTACGAGATGATCCGCCTGAACACGACAGAATTTGCCGTCACCAACCGCTCCGTCGTGATGAAGACCGGTTTCCTGTCAGCCCACGTCACGCAACTTTCGCTGGAAGCCGTAGAAGGCGCCAAGCTCGACCAGGGCATTATCGGCCGCATCTTCGGCTTTGGCGGGCTCGATATCGAAGGCCGCGGCGAAGGCGAAATAGATTTCCCCACCATGGCGCGCCCAAGCAAATTCCTGAGCGCGCTCAACCACGCACAGATGACGTCAGAGAACGCCCCCATTGAACGTCTCGCGCACGAGATCGAGGACCATCATGCAGCCTGAAACACCGCTGATTAAAACAGAGTCACGCCGGAACAGGCGTCCACCCCCACCGTTGATGAAGGAAGTGGCGCGCATGGTCGCGGCCGCTGTGATCCGAAAGAAATTCAGGAGATTCAAATGAGCAAGAGAGCAGAAGGAAAGACACTCGCAATCCTCGCCACCGATGGCTTTGAGGAAGTCGAGCTGACCTCACCCAAGGAAGCAATCGAGAATGCTGGCGGCAAGACCGTTATCGTTTCACCCAATCCGGGCCGCATCAATGCGAACCAGCACCGTGAGCATGGTGCGTGGGTCGATGTCGATATGGTCCTGGACGACGCGAAGGCCGAAGATTTTGATGCCCTGCTGATCCCCGGCGGGCTGTTCAATCCGGATGCCTTGCGCGTAAACCAGAAAGCGCTGGATTTTGCATCTGCCTTTTTCGAGCAGAAGAAGCCCGTCTTCTCGATCTGCCACGGGCCGCAAGTCCTGATTTCGGCCAATCTCGTGAATGGCCGGAAGATGACAGGCTTCAAGGCGATCCAGCAGGATCTCAAGAATGCCGGGGCCATCGTCTCTGATGAGCCCGTGGTTGTTGACAAAGGACTCGTCACATCGCGCAACCCGGACGACCTTGGTGCGTTCAATGACAAGATCGTGGAAGAAATCTGCGAAGGCAAACACGAAGGTCAACGCGATTCGGTCGCGGCGTAGCTTCATCCCCTCGCCTGCAACGGCCGATCGAGGCGCTCCCCAGAATGGGGAGCGCTTCTTTTTTTGCGCCGGACCAACTTATTAGCTTGACCGCTAATTTTGATTTATGCTAATTAGCGATTATGACAACTAATGTGTTTACAGCCCTCGGCCATCCTCTGCGCCGCCGCGTCATGACGATGCTGCGCAAAGGCCCGAAGACGTCCGGCGAACTTGCCGAGACGTTCGATGCAAGCTGGCCAACCGTCAGCCGGCACCTGGCTGTGCTGAAGGATGCTGACCTGATCACCGCCGAGCGGAGCGGCACATCCATCATCTACCGCGCCAATACCAGCGTCCTGGAAGACGCGGCGGCCGCCCTGCTCGACATGATCGGCAAGGATAGCGGCGACGACAATCTCAAGGAGGCAGCAGAATGATAAAGACAGGCCTTATCTGGTCCGCAGGCGCACTCGCCGTAATGGCTGGCACGCTATACTGGGCGACCGGCGCTTTGCCAGCCGGCGACATACCGGTTCACTGGAATGCAGACGGCGTGGCCGACAGCTTCAGGCCGCGCGAGCAGGCCTTGATGTACCTCTTGATCCTTCCCGCCGCGGCCCTCTTCACAACGCTTGTTCTCGCTCTTGCGCCCCTGCTGGACCCGTTCAGGGAAAACCTGCGCCGCAGCCGCAAGGCCTATCTCGCGATCTGGGCTGCCACGATGGCACTTCTCGCTGCCCTGACAGCCGGCATCGCCGTGATGATGACACGCGGCGTGGACGGAGGCGGGTCAAACGAATTTGTACGGTTCGTCATGGCGGGATGCGGACTTCTGTTCATCGTCATCGGCAATTACCTGCCGAAGACACGCAAGACATTCTTCCTCGGCATCCGGACGCCCTGGACACTGACCAGTGACTATACGTGGGAGAAGACACATCGCCTCGTCGGCCCGCTCTACATGCTCGCAGGCCTGATCGGCATCGTCATTGCCTTTACGCTGACAGGCCTGCCGCTGGTCTTCGCCTTTGTTGGCACAGTGATGAGCGTCACCCTGTTCGGTGCCCTGTATTCCTGGTGGATATGGCGCCGTGCGAGTGACCGCGACGAAGGTAATCAGTACGTAGTCTGAACCGGATAAATTCGCTACAAAGGCCTTTCGCACCCACCGGAAGGCCTTTTTCATGCGCTCGATCGCTCTCGCCTTTCTTGGCGCAATCATGCTTGCCGCCTGTTCTGATGGCTCAGTGTCGGGCGAGGCGCCGTCCCCCACTGTGCAGGAAGCAATGACAAAGGTGATCGCACCGCAGTCACAGCTCATCCAGAACATGGCGGTCAAACTCTACAATGAAGACGGCGAAGTCATTGCAAACCGGCTCACACCAGCAGACTGGCGTCTTGTCATTGAAGCTGCCGTCGAGATCGAGACAGCCAGCCTGGCCATGGCCCGCGCCGATGAGCTGGTGATCGCCCGCGAAGGTATGCCGCTTCAGGGCGAAGCCGATGAGGATGGGGCAAGTGCCGACGAGGTGCGCGCCTATATCGACGCCGACCCCCGGGAATACAAACGCGCATCCCGCGGCCTTGCGGGGGCAAGCCTTGCCGTCAAGGTCGCTGCAGAGCGCCGGGATGCGATCTCATTCGATGAGGCATCGCTCATGCTGGGCGAAACCTGTTCGTCGTGTCACGATCAATTCTGGACGCGGCAGGATGATGAGAGCCACGAGTCGGCCCTCAAAGCTCACTGATCAGGTCCGGGAGGCGGTCCAGCGTCTCGATCTGCCTGAAACGCGGCGCATCGACTGGCGGCTCGGCATGCTCGATTGCCCAGGTCAGGCCATGCGGCACATGCACGCCCCACGCGCCCGCTTCAATCGCCGGGATAACGTCTGACTTCAGCGAATTGCCAACCATCATCGCCTTGGCCGGGCCACCCGCCGCAAAGGCGCGCTGGTAAATATCCGGCGTCTTGTTCGAGACGATCTCGACCGCATCGAAAAAATCGCCAAGCCCGGACTGGGCGAGTTTGCGCTCCTGGTCGAACAGGTCACCCTTGGTGATCAGCACCAGTGAATAATCCGGCGCGAGCGCCTCAAGCGTGTCGTGCACCCCGGCCAGTGTCTCCACCGGATGGGACAGCATGGCGCGCCCGGCTTCCAGTATTTCCTTGATCGTCGCTGCCGGCACCTTGCCGCTCGTCACCTCAATGGCTGTCTCGATCATCGACAGGGTAAACCCCTTCACCCCGAAGCCATAAAGCCCGAGATTGCGCCGCTCGGCGGCCAGCAGCTTCTGGCCAATCGTATCGGGATCGGCATGATCGGCCAGCATCGAGAAAATCTGCTCCTGAGTCAGCCGGAACACGCTCTCATTCTGCCACAGCGTATCATCTGCATCGAAGCCGATTGTCGTAATGGGTGTCGTCATGAAGCCCAGCTACCGTCTTGCGGCAACTGAAGCAATCGCGGCGCGAAGCTTCGCTTGTGCATTGGCCAGATCGCCGTCTGCGCCCCCATCTGAGACACCTCGCCTAGACCCCTGATGCAAAAGCGCCCGTGCTTTTACGGGTGCGGGATCTACTGCCCTGCACCCATGCGGGCGATGGTCATACGGATTCCTGTTGCCAATCATAACCTCTTTTGGTGATATCAACCACACGGGGGACCGCCATGACAGACAATTCGACGACGCCCAACATACCGCAGGGCATCACGTTCGGACGGAAGGTACTGGTCATGCCGGGTATCGGTTCGGGCTTTACTCACAGCGGCGACATCAAGGAAAACCTGCAGGGTCGCAACTATCACTGGATACAGCGGGGCGCGCCAGTCGCGGAGTTCTACATCGATGGAAGTCATGCCGGCAATTCATTGATACGCGCATTCACGTCCAAGACCTATACTGCCGCTATTCGAGCACCGGTGAGCGGAATGATCCTGCATTCCACGGTCGGGACCAGTCTCAATTCGGACGTGAGCGATCTCAGCCGGCAGAGTCATCCGCCACTCGCCCAGTTTTCCATTCTCCTGCCAGACGACGAACCGCCAGCGGAAGGCGGAGAGTACATCTTCGGAGATGTCTGCCGCCTCATTCGCGATTTTCAGCACTACTTTCTCAAACCCTCGCGCTACTGGTCGATGGGGCCATTTACTTCGGACGAGCTTGGCAAGCTGCTCACCAGTCAGCAGCGATCGGCGTGCGGCGTATTTGACGCGCTGCCCTTCTGGGCTGACTACCTCAACGAAGCCCGCACGAAATATCCACACCTGCGCCCCTATCTGAAGCACATCCAGTAAAACCCCCGCTCGTTCAGGGGCGAGCGGGGGTCCAGCAGCATAAGGGGCTCAAACGAGGAGCCGTGTCAGTTCCCCTTGCGCTGTTTCACGTCTTCTTCTTCGGCAATGGCGCGGTCTTCGGCATCGAAAACGATTTCCGCTTCCTCGCCCTTGCCATAGGAGCGGGACTTCTTGGCCAGCCGTGACATTGACTCCTGCATTGTACCGGCGCCCATCGCCATGGACTTGCTGGCTGAAACACCAACCGCATCAGCGTCGTCAAACTTGGCAAACTCGGCCCCGAGGAAGACAACTTCCCAGCCCTTCGCCTCAACCCGGTCAAGCGCGGCACGTGCGCCGTCCTTGGTGATTTCACGCGACGAGTTTTCCATGCCGTCTGTCATGATGACGATGACGGCCTTCTCGGGATTGTCGGCTTCGGCGGTCGCCACGATCCGGCCAATCGCATCGAATAGCGGGGTCATGCCGCGCGGGCTGACTTCGGAACTGGTGACAGCCGTCCAGCTTGTCGGCTTCACGCTTTCGCGCAGCACATCATATTGCAGGCCGTCCTGGGCATCGAATACCGCCAGCGTCACAGACGTGTCGAGGTCGTCGGTCTCGCCCTCTTCGGCCTTGCCGACTTCCGCAGCATAGGCGTTTACCGAGGTCAGCGCTTCGTCCCAGATGCCGGACATCGAGCCGGTACGGTCAAGCAGGATATAGGAATGCACGGCGTCGCCTCCGACAAGTTGGGGTTCAGGAGTTACAGGCGCTGGCGCAGGCTTTGCCGCGCAGGCCCCGAAAGTTGCGGCAGCGGCCGCGGCGCATAATACCAGGGTTCGTTTCATGAGTTGGTCTCCTCCATGTCCAAGCCCCACCCTGAGGCCCGATGAAATGAAGCTGCGCCCCGAATGCGGCGACGAGGGGGCAAGTTTTGGGTGAAAGGTCGGTAATCTTCGGGCGATGGACTTTTCCCATGATCGGCCCATGATCTCCCGATGCTCATCCGACCCGCCCGGCCCGACGAAGGTGACGTGATAGCGAAGCTGTCGCGTGAGGCGCGGGCGCGGGCCATGCCCTGGCTGCCGGTTGTCCATAATGCGCATGAAGACCGCGATCACTTCACAAGGGTCGTGCTGGCCGAGCAGAGCGTGCTCATCGCCGAGGATACGGGCGAGCGGGCCGGCTTTGCCGCTTTCGACCGGGGCTGGCTGCACCATCTTTACGTCGCGCCGCTTCACTGGCGCTCCGGGATAGGGGCGGCCCTGCTGGCGCGCGTTCTGGAGCATCATGACCAGGTCGAGCTCTGGACCTTCCAGCAGAATGTCGGCGCGCGGCGATTTTATCGCCGGCACGGCTTCCGGGAAGTCGAGTTTACGGACGGGGCCCGCAATGAAGAGCATACGCCTGACATCCGCCTCATCTGGCAGCGGATCTGAACCGCGCTGACCGGAACTTTCACCGCGCCGGGCCTGTTTCTCTCTATATTATTGGAAAGGACATACTCATGGATCCCGTATCTATTCTCATCTGGCTCGTCATTGGTGCCATCGCCGGTTGGCTTGCCGGACAGGTCATGCGCGGCGCAGGTTTTGGCGTCGTCGGCAACATTATTGTCGGTATCGTTGGCGCCGTGCTCGGTGGCTTCATCTTCGGCGCAATCGGCATCAGTTTCGGCGGCATACTCGGCAGCCTGATCGGCGCCTTTCTCGGCGCGTGTATCCTGCTGTTCCTGATCAGCCTCGTCAAAAGGGCCTGACCCAACCGGACCAGACTCGTAAAAGCAAGACGCCCCGGCCAAGCTCCGGGGCGTTTTCTTTTGCGCATTCAACCCGCCGCTCCCCTTGCACCGCGGCGCGTCCCGGTTCATACCGCCGCCAAACAAGACCCCTGTTCTGACGGAGCAAACATGGCCACCAAACACGCGCCCAAGAAAGTCGTCCTCGCCTATTCCGGCGGCCTCGACACCTCGATCATCCTTAAATGGCTCGAGACAGAGTTCGGCGCCGAGGTCGTGACCTTCACCGCAGACCTTGGCCAGGGCGAGGAGCTGGAGCCGGCCCGCGAGAAAGCCCTCAAGATGGGCATCAAGCCGGAGAACATCTTCATCGAGGATCTGCGCGAGGATTTCGTGCGCGATTATGTCTTCCCGATGTTCCGCGCCAATGCCGTCTATGAAGGCGTCTACCTGCTCGGCACCTCGATTGCCCGCCCGCTCATCGCCAAGCGCCAGATCGAGATCGCCAACCTTGTCGGCGCCGACGCCGTCTGTCATGGCGCGACCGGCAAGGGCAATGACCAGGTCCGCTTCGAGCTTGGCTATTACGGCCTCAATCCGGACATCAAGGTCATCGCCCCATGGCGCGACTGGGACTTCAAGGGGCGCTCGGACCTGATCGCCTTCGCCGAACAGCACGGCATCCCGATCGCCAAGGACAAGCGCGGCGAGAGCCCGTTCTCGGTCGACGCGAACCTCCTGCACACCTCGTCCGAAGGCAAGGCGCTGGAAGACCCCGGCGTCGAGTGCCCGGACTTTGTCTACCAGCGCACCGTCAGCCCGGAAGACGCGCCGAACACGCCGGAATATGTGAAGATCGGCTTCGAGAAGGGTGACCCGGTTTCGGTCAATGGTGAGGACATGTCGCCGGCCACCCTGCTGACCAAACTCAACGAGCTTGGCGGCAAGCACGGCATCGGCCGGCTCGACCTCCTGGAGAACCGCTTTGTCGGCATGAAGTCGCGCGGCATGTACGAGACGCCCGGCGGCACGCTGATGATGGTCGCCCATCGCGGCATCGAACAGGCGACGCTCGACAAGGGCGCCGCCCACCTGAAAGACGAGCTGATGCCGAAATATGCAGAGCTCATCTATAATGGCTTCTGGTGGAGCCCGGAGCGCGAAATGCTGCAGGCCGCCATCGACCATTCGCAGCGCTATGTCACCGGCGAGGTCACGCTGAAGCTCTACAAGGGCGCCGCCCACCTGGTCGGCCGCACCAGCCCCTACTCGCTCTATTCAGAAAAGATCGTCACCTTCGAAGACGACCACGGCGCCTACGACCAGAAAGACGCCGAAGGCTTCATAAAGCTGAACGCGCTGCGGCTGCGCTTGTTGGCCGGGCGGGACAGGGATGCGGGGCGGAATTAATCGCTGGGTTTCAAGCATAAATTCCACTATAAGGAGAATTGGTGCTTGGAGGGTAACTCATGAAGATAATTAGTTTCGCAGCCGCCGCGGCTGCACTCGGACTTGGCGCAACAGCGCAGTCCTCTTGTCCATACGGCCAAAACTGCCTTAGCAATCCGTACGGCGCAGGCAGTCCATACAAGTCTGACGGACTCATGAATCCTTATTCGCAATATGGCAGTCAGTACAGCAACAAGTCCTGGACCAATCCGTATGCTACTGACGCTCCAAAAATTTATGATAAGGACGGAAACTATCGGGGAAAACTGAGCACAAACCCCTATGATCCCGATAGCACTTCTAATCCCTACGGCCGTTACGGCAGTCCATACTCAAGTGACAGCATCAACAATCCATATGGCGCGGGAAATCCGTACTCTAATCAAGAACTCTACGTGGTTCCGTGCACAAATATTTATGGGTGTGACTGACTCGGTGTCGTTTCGAACTCAGTATCGCTGACCCTCAAGATGAATTGGCGATAGCGCAAACAAACTCTGTTTCAGCTTGCCCCATCGAGCCTGGCACTGCAGGTGAGAATGTAGGATAGTCCCACGGACCATAAGAATTGTTTGAGCCGTCGGGCATGTACTCAACACGATACACCGTCGCTAGCCGTCTTTGTCCGCACTTGGCTCGTCTCAGTGCCTTCGTCTCTCGATAGTCTACTGAGGCGTCTTTCTTAGAATCTACCGTTATCCAATACTCGACATAACCCACTTCGACAACGATCGAGTCAGTATCAACGAGAAATTCGGAACCAGATACGCTTGCACCGACCGAAACCCAATTTTCTGCAAATGACGTCGGCGACAAGGTGAGCGCAATGACACCTGTAATGAGTGCTCTGGTTTTCATGATGCTTTCCCGCGCTAATACTTGTTAACTTACGCTTTCTACTTCCCTGAACGCAACACTTTCTTCCTGAAGTTGCGTGAGGTGCTTCGGCTTCGCACGAAGTATAGCAAGCAGTTTTCCCTCAAGCCAAATGGCAGGCCCTGCCATTCGGCCACAGCCGTTCTTCGTGGATTTGATCCTCGATCAAATCCTGCATTCGAACCTTTCGATCTGATTTCGCCGGTCAAGGGCGCTTCGCGTCCGAAGGATCGCCACTGCCGTGGCCTTCTCCGACTTCATTCGATCCACCAGATCGAATGATCGCTGCGCGACCGTCTCCGAAGCCCTTGACTGGAAAAAGCGGATCGGACACCGCGCTCACCTCCCCCACTGCGCCTCCCCGTGGCTTGACCACGGGGTCCATCAATTGGGCTTGAGGCGGAGACCGGGGGAAGTGAGACAGGGCCGCGTTGACGCGTTTGGCCAGAACCGGCGCGCATACCGCGTTGTCGGGAGATGGACCCCGCGATCAAGTCGCGGTGAGGCGCATGGGGGGGGGAGGGAAGCGAAAGACCCGCAAGCCCCCCTCAATACGGTGTCAGCGTGATCGTCAGATCCTTCCAGTCAGGATTGCTCTTCTCGATCAGGTCGATCTTCCACTGGCGCTCCCATTCCTTCATCCGCCGCTCGGCGGCAAGCGCTGGTGCCATCTCCGGGAACCGCTCGAACCAGACCAGCTGTGTCACACCATATTTGCGTGTGAAGACAGACCCGTTCCCGCTCTGATGCTGCGCCATCCGGTTCATCAGGTCTGAGGTCGAGCCGACATAAAGTGTGCCATTCTTCCGGTTCGCGAGCAGGTAGACGGCGATAAAATCGTATCTGGCCATGATGCTCCCCACATTCGGAGGCAAATTTCGTGTTCGGGCGTCATCCCGTCAACCGGCGCCCACGCGCAATACGGCGAGGTTGACGCGCGGCCAAAACCCGCGCACCTGCCAGCGCATGCCTATCCGCCTCTACACCCCGTCAGACCTGCCCACACTTTACGCCATCAACCAGGCCTGCGTGCCGGGGGTCGGAAACGAGAAATCCGCCGGTGGCCTGCAGCGCTGGATCGACCTGTCGACCTGCCTTGTCGCGACGGACGCGCATGACACCCCGCTCGGCTTCATCACGCTGCTTGAGCCGCACACAGAGGCCTATGCGAGCGACAATCTCGTCTGGCTCGATGCCTGGATGGATGGGCAAGGCACCGACATGATCTATGTGGATCGCATCGCACTGGCAGAAGCTGCGCGCGGCCAGCGGATCGGCCAGGCCCTCTACGAGGCGGCGTTCGAGCATGCGCGCGGGCGCAAGCATATTACCTGCGAAGTGAACACCGACCCGGACAATCCCGGCTCGCACCGGTTTCACCAGCGGCTCGGCTTCTTCGAGATTGGCCGCAAGCGCTACAAGCCGGACTATGAGGTCGCCTACTATGCGCGGCCCCTGGACGGCTAGGCGTCAGGCCGCGTCCGTCACCAGGCTGCCTGCGTCGAGCGCGCCGAGAACCGTGTCCATGGCCGGGCCGAGTTTTGTAGCCCTCAGCGTTGCCAGCGTGTCTTCAAGCTTGATCCTGAAGCCGACAGACTGGACGTCTGAGCCATTGCTTGTCGCGCCCAGCGCCTTCATCAGCAGCCGGCCTGGACGATTGTCCCAAAGCACGTCTGCCGTGAAATTCGTGATGCCTGCTTCGAGCGCTTCGCTCGCGAGCAGCGCAATCAGCAGGCGCGAAATGCCTTTGGAGTGCCATTGATCGACAAGGCCGATCGCAAACTCGGCAGACGTCGCATCGCGGTCTTCTCGGATCGCGTGAACCGCGCCGATGATCTTGCCAGCCCCGTCGCTTTCGTCAATCGCGGCCCAGGCCAGGTGGCACGCGCCATCCACGCCAGCGAGCCGGTGGATGATATGGTCCGGCACGGTCTGCGCGCCGGTGAAGAAGCGCAGGTATCGCGTCCGCTTGGAAAAGCTCTCAATGGCGTCGCGCAAGGCTCGCTCGTCCTGCGGCACCAGGGGGCGCAAAAGCAGGGGCGTGCCATCTCTGGCGGTGATACGAATTTGTGAAACCATCTGGTTCACCTGACTTGATTTATGCTGCAGGTGCGAAATGGCGTCTTTAGCCGCGCATAACAAGCGCCGATGGCACAGGCGAGCCCCGCATATTTGCATAGCGGAATGCAGCGGCGTCGCATTGAAGGGAAGCTGTCCGGCCGGACCGTCCTTTGTCGTGGAGCGGCCTGGAGTGTACCAATGGTGCACTGCTAGTGCACTGTTAGTGTACCGCTACTGGACTGTGGGTTTCAGGGAAATTGCGGAAGTTTCCTCAGGCGCGCAGCTCTGCTAGGTGAAGCCATGTCCGAGACGCACACCTATCGCGGCGACGCGCCGATCCGCCTCAATAAATGGATGGCGCAGCTTGGCCTATGCTCCCGCCGGGAAGCCGAATCCCTAATAGTGGCGGGCAATGTGAAGGTAAATGGCGAAGCCGTCAGTGAGCCGGGCCACAAGATTTCACCCGGCGAAACCATGTCGCTCGCGGGGGCAGCCGCGAAGGCGCTGGACGACCAGCTGACCGTCGTGCTGCACAAGCCCATCGACTATGTCTCATCCCAGCCAGAGCCGGGCCAGACGCCCGCCGCACGCCTCGTGACGAAGACAAACCTTATCGGAAAAAGCCCTAAGATACCGGGCTCTAGCGACCCCCTTGCGCCGCTCGGCCGGCTCGACATGGATTCGCGCGGGCTGTTGCTATTGTCAGAAGATGGCGTCCTCGCCAAAGCCATAATAGGCCCGGCCGCTGACCTTGAAAAAGAGTATCTCGTCACCGTCAAAGGCCAGGTAACACCGCAAGCGATCAACAGGTTACGCCATGGCCTGTCACTCGACGGGCGGCGCCTGAAGGCGGCGAAGATTGACCAGCTGGGCCCCGGCCGCCTCAAATTCCGCCTGCGCGAGGGCCGCAATCGCCAGATCCGGCGCATGTGTGAGCTTGTCGGACTTGAGGTGATCGATCTCTACAGAACACGCATTGGCACGCTCGAACTCGGCAATCTACCCGAGGGAAAATGGCGCGCCCTGACAAGTTCAGAACGCGCCAGCCTGATCAAACCGTCGGCTTCGGCGGCACCTTCGGCGAAGGCGTCTTCTTCCGGCGGATCCGCGGCCAGACCAGCTTCAGCCAGATCCAGAGGAAAACCGCGATCAGGAGCAACCACGGCAGGCCGACCGCGAAAGCGGTAATCACAGACGCGATCGCCGCCGAGAAATTATAGAAGAAATCCCCCAGTGCCTCGCCGAGCGGATTGGACCGTGACCCCGAAAATGCCGGCACTTTTGTCTCGTAGGAAACGTCCAGCGATGACATGGAAACACGCAGGCGAAGCGCCTTGAGCTGGGCCTCGATGGATTCAATATCGCCTGTCACGCGGGCCAGTTCGCGCTCGATCTGCAGGAGGTCGCCGAGCGTGCCATCGCGCCGCTGGAGCAGCCCCTCGAGGCGTCCCTGCAGCGTACGCTGGGCATCGAGCCGGCTTGAGGTATCGATGATGGTACGCGTCAGGTCCTCGGCGCGGGTGGAGCGATTGGTCACCTCACCACCTGCATCCTCTGCATCTTCATCCACTTGCCCAAGAAACGTCTCGATCCACACCGGCTTCGCACGGATGGAAACATTCCCCGAAACGTAATCCTCATCGGAATTGTAAATGTTCGAATTGATAACGATGCACGTATTGGTGCCGGCAGCCTGACAGGCGGCGACATGTGCCTGCATCATCGGATCGACCTTGCCTTTCGGCAGGCGCAGGCCGAGCGAATGGCTGTAGGCGATATATTGCTCAACACCGGGCTCCGCGTCGGGGGTGGCCGGTTCGCCGGGGCTTTGGCTCAGCTGTCCCACCTGCCCACCCGACACTTTCATCGCGCCGCCGGAATAGGCATCAGACGCCATCTCCATGACCGGCGCTGGCGGAGGTGGAGGCGGTGACGATGGTGAGCGATCGTATTCGGCGCTACCGCTACCCGGTCCGCCGCACGCCGCAATAAATCCCACAGCCAACAAGGCTGCCACACTGTGTCTGATCATTCGTCCCTCCCGAGGAGCTGCTAAAGCCAATAAGTGAGCGTGCGTTCACGGCAAATTCAAGGCAAACTCAAGGCCTCGGCCCGAAACTTGTCTTGCCGGGCTCAAGGCGCCGCCGCGCATGATGCACGAAATCGACCAGGAGAGGACGGGTTTCTCGCGGATCTATGATCTCTTCTGCAAAGAAAGCCTCAGCTGTGCGGAACGGATCCTCCATCGCCTCAAATTTCTTGTAGAGCGATTTCAACAAGGCATCGCGGTCATCGGTCTCGGCGAGTTCCTTGCGGAAAGCCGCCTCGATGCCGCCCGCCATGGGCAATGATCCCCAATTCCCGGACGGCCAGCAATAGCGCCATTTCGCTTTGGTCGGGTTCATCATGGCAGATCCTGCCAGTCCGAACGCCTTGCGGATCACCACGGCGCAAACCGGGACTGTCGCCTGATACACAGCCGCCATCGCCCGCACGCCCTTGCGCGTTACCCCCGCAGTTTCATGCTTCACGCCGACGGCGAACCCTGCGCAATCCACGAAGTGAATGACCGGCAGGTGAAAGGTTGAACAGAGGTCCATGTGACGGGTGACTTTGTCACACACATCGGCCGTCCAGGCGCCATCAAGGAAGAATGGATTGCCAGCCAGTATGCCGACGGGATGCCCATCAACACGCGCAAGGCCGGCTATAATGCCCCGGCCCCACTGGCTGCCAATCTCGAAGAAGCTGCCCTTGTCGACCGTCCCCTCAATGATTTTCTGCGGCTTGTAGGGCGTCTTGCCATCTGTCGGGACGAGCGATAGCAGACTTTCCTCTTTGCGGTTCGGGTCATCAGTCGGCGCGGTCAGCGGCGGCAGCTCATGCACGGAGGATGGCAGGTAGGAAAGAAAGCGTTTGCCAGCCTTGAAAGCATCAGCCTCGGTATCAACGACATCATCAACCGTGCCGTTCTTTGCCTGGATTTCCCAGCCACCCAGCTCTTCCTTCGAGACGTCTTCTCCAATCGCGATGGCCACAGGCGGGCCAGCTACAAAAACCTGGCTCAACTCCTTGACCATCACCGAATAGTGGCTTGCGCCAACCCGGCCAGCACCCAGGCCAGCACAAGGGCCTAGCGCCAGCGACACGAAAGGCACCTCGCTCATGCCTTCGACAATCAGCTCCCAGCTCGGTGTTTCCGGGATGTAGGTGCGCGGATCTTTCAGGAACATTTTGATCGAGCCACCGCCGCCCGTTCCATCAATCAGCTGGACGAGTGGCATCCGGTATTCGATCGCCTGTTTGAGTGCGATGACCGTCTTGCCGCGAATGGACGCATCGGCCGCTCCGCCGCGGACCGTGAAATCGTCCCCGAGAATGACTGCCGGGCGATCATCAAGCCGGGCACGACCGACGACGGAATTCGACGCCATGAAATTCTCGAGCTGCTCGTCGTCATCATAGGTCGCGACACCGGCAATCTTGCCAATCTCATGAAAACTGCCCGGATCAACCAGGAACGAAACCCGTTCGCGGACGGTCAGCTTGCCACGCCCACGCTGGCGCGACACCGGTTCTTCACCACCCATCTTTTCCGCCATCCGTTCCCGGCGGCGAAGCTCTTCAATCGACTCTTTCCAGCTCATGTACCGATCAATCCACGTTTGATGACGGGTCCGTCAAGCAAATCCCGGCGATCCAAATGGCTTCCCCAGCGTCATCAACGCAAAGAAACAAGCCATATTGACAAACACCAACCGGTTGGTATGTTTTGCGCATGAGCACAACAAAGCGCATATCAGCACGCACCAAACTTCTCGACGCCGCACTCACCGCCGTGCGCTCGAAGGGATTTTCAGCAACAAGCGTAGATGAACTCTGCAAGGCAGCCAGCGTCACCAAGGGGGCCTTCTTCCATCATTTCGAGAGCAAGGAAGCGCTCGGCGTTGCGGCAGCCAACTATTGGTCCGAAACGACAGGCGAGATGTTCGCCGCCGCGCCCTATCATGACATCGAAGATCCGGCCCAGCGCGTGCTCGGATATGTCGAGCTTCGCAAAACGCTACTGGACGGCGAAGAGGCTGAATATACCTGCCTTGTCGGCACTATGGTGCAGGAGGCTTATGCCTCGAATCCTGCCATACGCGATGCTTGCAAGACGTCGATCTTCGGGCATGCCGAAACGCTTGTAGACGACATCCAGGCGGCCATCGACGCCCATGGCATAACACCTGACTGGACCGCAAAGAGCCTCGCCTTGCACACGCAGGCTGTCCTTCAGGGGGCTTTCATACTCGCCAAGGCGAGCGGCGATCGCACAATTGCCGAAGAGATGGTCGACCATCTCGCCCGTTATATTCGTTCTCTCTTTTTTCCCACGCCATTACAGGAGGCCTGAAAGCCATGGCGACCCCTATCGAAATTTCCCCGAAAAACGAGCACGAACTGCTTCTCGGCCGGATCATTGACGCGCCGAGACATGCTGTCTGGCGCTGCTGGACGGAGGAAGAGCTGCTGAAGCAGTGGTATTGCCCAAAGCCCTGGAGCGTTCCCGAGGCCGATCTTGTTGTACGGCCCGGCGGCCGGTTCAACACCGTGTTTGCCGGCCCAGAGGGAGAGCGGATGGAAAACAAGGGCATGTGGCTCGAAATCGTCCCCGAAACCGGTCTCGTCTTTACGGACTTTTTTACCGAAAACTACGTGCCGCAGGGCGAAGGCTTCATGACGGGATATGTCGAACTGAGCGATACCGAAGACGGCAAAACCCGTTTTATCTGGGGCGCGCGCCATCGAAACGCCGAAACGGCAAAACAGCACCTCGAAATGGGGTTCGAGCAGGGCTGGGGCACAGCTGCAGACCAGCTTGAAGACGTCGCGCAATCGCTGCCAGGAACTGCATGATACCCGAAAAGGTCTGAACGATGAGCTACACCTCAAAAGTGCGCACCTGCCTCTGGTTCGATGGCCAGGGCGAGGAGGCCGCAGAATTCTACGTCTCCCTGCTGCCCGGCAGTGCGATTGAAAGCCGCTCCTATCCTGAACCTGGAAAACCGGCACTGGTGGTTGAATTCACACTTGGCGGCACGCCTTTCATGACGCTGAATGGGGGGCCAATGTTCAAACATTCGCCAGCCACCTCGATTTCAGTGTTGGCCGACGATCAAGCCGAAATTGACCGGCTCTGGAGCGCACTGCACGCCGATGGCGGTGAAGAGAGCATGTGCGGTTGGATCATCGATCGGTTCGGCGTGTCCTGGCAGATAGTCCCCTCCGTTCTACCCACCATGATGGAAAGCGATGACAAGGCCGCAGCCGGTCGGGCGCGCACCGCAATGATGTCGATGAGCAAGTTTGACATCGCTGCCCTTGAGGCCGCATTCGCTGGAGGCCAGGACTAAGCCTGCCGCAGAGGCTGCAGGGCGTTTCATAAACTCTTCCAGTGCTTACAGTGACATAGTCGGCCTAATTTCTGCTTTTCCCTTGCCTTGCCCCCCTTCCCGCTGCTTTATCGCCATGGTTCCAAACGAGGAGGCGTCCATGGATCTCGCAACCCTTACCCAGAAAGCCAATGAAGCCGTTTCGGCTGGCGGGGATTTCAAGAAAAAAGTGAAGTTTGATTTCGGCGATGTCGGCAAGCTGTTCATCGACGGAGCAAATGGCACCGCTGACAATTCTGACAGCGAAGCCGATGCAACCGTCAAAGTTGACTGGGAGGACTTCCAGAAGCTTGCTGCTGGCCAGCTCGACCCGACAATGGCCTTCATGCAAGGCAAGCTCAAAGTGCTCGGCGACATGTCCGTCGCGATGCAGCTACAGGGCCTGATGAAGAAGTTCTCCTGAACACGCATCTTCGGCCCGCATGAAGAGCTGGTTTGAATGGGGCGCTGGACGGCGATAGCTGCCAGCGCCTTTTCTTTCTGCTAAGGACACAGGATGGCCGATAGTGATCTGAGCGAACGACAAGGCTTTGTCAGGGTGGATAACAATCCTGAGCCCGATAACGCTGACATCATCTGGTTCGAAGGCATTGCCGGACGCAGGCTCAGGGCCTGTATCGCGCCGTCATTCAGGCCTACTCCACGCGGCACGGCTATCATCTGTCCAGGCCGCACCGAATTCATCGAAAAATACTTTGAGACTGCCCGCGAACTCCAGCAGCGCGGCTTTGCGATCGTCATTCTGGATTGGCCCGGCCAGGGCCTGTCCGAACGCCTCCTCGATGACAGGTCCAAAGGGCATATCGACAGGTTCGAGACGTTTATGGGCGCGCTGCGTAACGGGCTGGACGCCTTGGAAGGGCGCTTGCCCCGTCCTTATGTTTCAGTCGCCCATTCCATGGGGGGCGCGATTGCCCTGGCAGCGATCGCACAGAAGCTCGTTCGCGTAGAAGCCGCAGCATTCACCGCCCCGATGTGGGGCCTGCCCGTCAATCTTGCCGTGCGCTATGTCATCTGGGCGATGCGGGCCATGGGACGCTCAAACGATTTTGCCCGCCAGCCCGGCCCACCAGAAAAGTTCGACGGCAACATCGTGACCCATGACGAGATCCGCTGGCAGCTCCAACGCAACCTGATTGACGCGGCGCCGGAGCTGGAGCTCGGCCCGGTCACGTGGGGCTGGCTTGGCGCGTCTCTGGATATTCTCAATACGACGACCAAGCCTGGCCTGTTGCGGGGCATCGACATTCCAGTCTTCGTAGCGAGCGCCAGTGAAGAGAAACTCGTCGACAACAAGGCGCATGCCCGCGTCGCAAAACACCTTCCACACTGCACCCACGTGACCATAGACGGTGCCCGACACGAAATCCTGATGGAGACCGATGCTGTTCGCCAGCAGTTCTGGGCGGGATTTGACGCATTGATGCGCACGGCGGACATTTAATCAGGGCTAACCCGGCGTCAGCGCTTTCCCTACAACCTGGCGGCCCTATGTCCCGTTGGACGTCCAGCTGGAGGCCTAGCCATGATCAAGATCCACCACCTCGAACACTCGCGCTCCCAGCGCATTCTCTGGTTGCTCGAGGAATTGGGCCTCCCCTACGAGATTATCCAGTACAAACGTGATCCGAAAACCATGCTTGCGCCAGATGCTCTGCGGAAAATCCATCCGCTGGGCAAGTCGCCCGTACTTGAGGACAATGGTGTCATCATTGCCGAAACCGGTGCCATCATCGAATATATTATCGAACAACATGGCGGCGGGCACCTGAAGCCGCCGCCGGGCACGGCCGAAGCGCGCGCATGGACGTACTGGATGCATTATGCCGAAGGCTCGGCCATGCCACCACTATTGATGAAACTTGTCTTCCAGCGCCTGCCGGAAAATGCCAATGCGATCATGCGCCCCCTGGTGAAGGCTGTCGCTTCAAAAGCCGAACAGGGTTTTGTCGATCCGCGCCTCAAGGAGCATATCGAATTCTGGGATGCGTCTTTGGCTGAGACGGGTTGGTTTGCAGGCCGTGAATTCACCGCAGCGGACGTGATCATGAGCTTCCCGCTGGAAGCCGCGACAAGCCGCGCGGGGGCAGACGCCTACAGGAATATCCAGGGTTTTCTTGAACAGGTCCATGCGCGGCCTGCCTATCAGGCCGCGCTCGAAAAGGGCGGGCCTTACGCTTACGCGTAAGCGTCTTATTCGGCTTCGTCAGTCGGCTTGGACTGCAGCTGGATATAATTCTGAATGCCGATCCGCTCGATCAGGTCGAACTGCGTCTCGAGGAAGTCGATATGCTCTTCCTCGCTGTGCAGGATTTTACCAAAGAGGTCGCGGCTCCCATAGTCGCGCTGGCCTTCAGCCGCTTCCATCGCGTCGCGCAGGAGCGCCACAGCTTCAATCTCCATGGCGAGATCGGACTTCAGCATCTCTTCAACGGATTCGCCGATCTTCAGCTTGCCAAGATCCTGCAGGTTCGGCAGGCCGCCGAGATAGAGGATGCGCTCGATCAGCCAGTCGGCATGCTCCATCTCTTCGATGGATTCCTTGTACTCGAAATGGCCGAGACGCGTGACACCCCAATCATTCAGCATCCGGCTGTGCAGGAAATACTGGTTGATCGCCGTCAGCTCGTTCTTGAGCGCTGCATTGAGGAATTCGATGATCTTGGGATCGCCCTTCATGGCGTTCTCCTTAAGGCTGGGAATTGCTGCTAAAGTGAACATACCACGAGCGAGACGATTTTCAACGCAAAAATCCAATAAAAACAGTTGCTTATGATAGTGAGAAGCAATTGCATGACGTCATGAGATGCAGTTGCAGACACGCAAATGACGCCCAGCGCCCCAAGAAGCTGACGATCCGTGTTGAATTATAAGGGATTAGGTCGGTTAGGCCGGACTACTCGGCAGCAGCCAGAATAGGCTGTTCGACCAGTTCATCGACATGATCAGAAATGATTTCGCCGATTGCCGAGCGGCACTTGCCACAGTTGAACGTACAACCATGATGTGCCTGCACAGCCTCTGGGCTACGTGCACCAGCTTCTACAGCTGAGAGCACACCCTGGTCATTAATGCGTCTGCAAATGCAAATGATCATGATTCTCAACTAGCCTCAGATGCGAATGATTGTCAATAACATCATTCACAAAATTCAGCCTGCTTTACCCCCTCACCGACAGCGCCAGCTTGACCGCACTCCTTCGCCCTTCTACCTCCGGCACGATCATCAGACCGACGGAGACCCCATGAGCGCGCTATCCACGCTTGCCGAGACGGCAAAGGCCTGGCCCTTCGAACAGGCCCGCGCCCTGCTGAAACGGCTGGAGAACATGGAGCGCGCCGGTACGCCAAAACAAGGCCCGGTCACCTTCGAGACCGGCTATGGCCCGTCGGGCCTTCCGCATATTGGCACGTTCGGCGAAGTGGTCCGCACAACGATGGTGCGCCATGCCTTCGAGACGCTGACAGATGGCAAGTACGAAACACGCATGATCTGCGTCTCCGACGACATGGACGGGATGCGCAAGGTGCCACCGACGGTGCCGAACCCCGCCGATCTTGAGCAATACATGCAGATGCCTCTGACCGCCGTGCCGGACCCGTTCGGCACGCATGAGAGCTATGGCGCGCATATGGGCGCACGGCTTTGCGCCTTCCTCGACAATTTCGGCTTTGACTATGAATTCAAGTCGGCCACCCAGCTTTACAAATCCGGGGCCTTTGACGAGGCCCTGCTGCGTGCGCTGGAAAAATTCGATGAGATCATGGCCGTGATGCTGCCGACGCTCGGCGCAGAGCGGCAAGCAACCTATTCGCCTTTCCTGCCAATCTCGCCGTCGACCGGCCGCGTGCTCTACGTGCCGATGAAGGCGACAGATGCGAAAGCCGGGACCATCACCTTCGAGGATGAAGACGGCACCGACGTCACCCTGCCTGTGACCGGCGGCAATACCAAGCTGCAATGGAAGCCCGATTTCGGCATGCGCTGGGCCGCGCTCGGCGTCGATTTCGAGATGTTCGGCAAGGACCACCAGGACAATGCGCCGATCTATTCGAAGATCTGCCAGATCCTCGGGAGCCGCCCGCCGCAGCAATATGTGTACGAGCTGTTCCTTGATGAGAATGGCGAGAAGATTTCCAAGACCAAGGGCAATGGCATCTCAGTCGAGGACTGGCTTGCCTATGCCCCGCAGGAAAGCCTGTCGCTGTTCCAGTTCCAGAAACCGCGCGCGGCCAAGAAGCTGTATTTCGACGTGATCCCGAAGGCCGTCGAAGAATACCTGACTTTCCTCGACAAGTTTCCCGGCGAGGAACCGGCGCGGCAGGTCGAAAATCCCGTTTGGCATATTCATTCGGGTGAGGTTCCCGAAGGCGGCACACCCGTCTCCTTCGCGCTGCTGCTCAATCTCGTCAGCGCGGCCAACACAGAAACGAAGGACCAGCTTTGGGATTTTATCTCGCGCTACGCCCCAGAGGCGAGCCCCGCAAGCCATCCCCTGCTCGATCAGCTCGCAGGTTATGCGATCCGCTATTATGAGGACTTCGTGAAGCCGACAAAGACCTATCGCGCCCCCGACGAGAAGGAACGCGAGGCGATGGAAGACCTTGCTGCCCGCCTTCGCAGCTTTGAAGGCGAGGCAAATGGCGAGACGCTCCAGAACCTCACCTTCGAAATCGGCAAGTCGCATGAGTTCGAAAACTTACGCGACTGGTTCAAGGCCCTCTACGAAGTCCTGCTCGGTCAGAGCCAGGGCCCCCGCTTTGGGGGCTTCGCGGCACTTTACGGTGTAGACGAAACCGCACAACTGATCGACGATGCGCTCGCCCGCCCGTAAATGTGACTGGCCTGACCGGGACTGATGGGTCGGTTGAAGCAATCCAGAAGGTCGCAGTAGAACGCTGCGTTGATCCTCAATGAGACCCCGTCACCTACTTCTGGCAACAATCGTCATCTTCCTGCTGATGGGGCCGGTAGAAAGCCTCGCTGCACGTTATGTGTCAGCCGACCTCCAGAACCGTCTTTCGATCCTGATCGCAGCGACCGCATGTTTCAGTCTCGTTCCGCTGGCTGCGGCGTCTCGAGGCGCCAACATCTCAAACGCCCTCAAGGCAGGCTGGCCGGCGGCCGCTTTCATTGGCCTTGCCCTGATCAGCGCATCGTGGTCGCTGCTGCCCGGCAAGACTATTCTATATTCGATGCAGGCCGGTTTTGCGGTGGCCGCAGCGATTGCACTGGTGAGCATGTTGCGCTGGCCAGAATTGCTCGGCGCCATCGCAATAGCCGCGTTTGCCATTACGATTATATCGGCCCTGCTCATTCCGGTTGGCGGGCTGATGGATGAAATCCATATTGGAGCTTTCAGGGGGGTCTATCCCGAGAAAAACCGCGCCGCAGAAGTCTTCTGTCTCGGCGCGCTGGCCGCCGCAGGGATGGGCATGCAGCGCCGTAATTTCCTGTGGCTCATTCCAGCCGCCTGCATGGCGGTCTCGGTGTATTTCACGCAGTCCACGACCTCACTCATCGCTGTGCTTCTCGGCCTCGGCATTCTTGTCGCATGCGAAATCGTTAGGAACAGGCCTGTGATGCTGCTCCTGTCCCTCTGGATCGGCATCACATTGGTCGCTGGAGCGGTCATCGTGGCCATTGTTCATCCTGAACAGCTCTACACGCTTGCCGGTGACAACACGACTTTGACAGGCCGATCGGACATCTGGCCGGCCATCATCCGGCGCATCCAGGCGCACCCGCTCACCGGGCTGGGCTATGGTGCATTCTGGGATGAGGCAAATATCGGACGCGAATGGCTGTGGCAGGAGATCAACTTCCAGGCCTTCAATGCCCACAATAGCTGGCTTGAAGTCTGGCTTGGCATTGGCATCGCCGGTGTATTGCTGCAGGCATGGTTCATGTTGCGGACCATTGCGATGTCGATCACCTCATTGTTCGCGCAAGATGATATGCGCCGGATGGCGCTGCCACTGATGCTCGCCATACTGGTGATGAGCATCAGTGAAAGCATAATTGGCGGACCGGAAGGGCCTGTCTGGCTGGTCTTCCTGCTCATCGGCACCATGGCACCCATGAACCGGGAAGCCCCCGTCACTCAGCCGCGATAAGCGTTGTTTTCGACTTCGGCATGCCGCCCTGAGGCCAGTTCTGCCAGAGTTCGGCCTCATGACCTTTGGCCGCTTCGACAGAAGCCTCCTTCACATGACCGTACCCGCGTATCTCGTCCGGGATTGACGCGATCGCAATGGCCAGCTCATGGTTCTGCTTGTTAAGGCCATCCGCAAGCTTGAGCATCCTTTCAAGATACTGGTCACGAATTTCACGCTCCATCTTGCGCTCGGCTGTCCAGCCAAACGGATCAAAGCGGGTGCCGCGCAAGCCTTTGAAGCGCTTCATCACACGGAAGACAGCCAGCATCCATGATCCAAACGACTTTTTCATCAGGTGACCTTGCGAGTCTTTCTTGGCCAGCCCCGGTGGGGCCATGTGCAGCTTTATCTTCCCACCATGAAAGGTCTCTCCAAGCTTGGCGGCAAACGTACCATCCGTGAAGAGACGGGCGACTTCGTACTCGTCCTTGTAAGCCATGACCTTGTAAGCGAATTTTGCCACAGCCGTCGTCAGGCCTTCGCCGAGTTCAGCCGACTCTTCCTTGGCCCGGACCACATCAATGAGATCACGGTATTTCTGGGCATAGGCTTCATTCTGATAGGCCACCAGTCGCCCGGACCGGTTTTCAATGATCTCGTCCAGCGTCTTGGGTGGAACATCGCCCCGTGGATCGCTCACGGTTTCCAGACGGGCTGGATCAGCTGCAGCGAGACGGCCGACATCGAACGCCTTCATATTGTCTTCGATCTTCACCCCGTTGAGCTTGATTGCCCGGTAAAGTCCACGCAACGAGACGGGGACATAGCCTTTCTGCCACGCAAAACCGACCATGATCATGTTTGTGTAGATCGCATCGTTCAGATAACCGATCGCCAGCGCCTCAGCATCAATCGACGAGAACTCACGTGCCTGGCGCTTCACTCGTGCGGCAAGCAGCTGGCTCTCAAACGTCTTGGACCGATCCCGGATAAATTCGCTGGTCGGCGTCACATCGGCATTTGCCGTCGCCAGCGTACGGCCAGCATCCATAAGGCCGATTGCGTCGCCACCAGCGGCTACGACGAGATCACAACCGATGATCGCATCAGCAGACGCAGGGGGCACACGCCCCGTCGAGATCATGTCCGGGTCCTTGGCAAATCTGAGGTGCGAGAGAACCGGCCCACCCTTCTGGGCAAGCCCGGTCATGTCGAGTGAAGACGCTGCGTTACCATCAACATGGGCCGCCATAGCGATGACAGCAGCTACCGTTGTCACGCCCGTGCCGCCTACCCCTGTGAACAGGATGTTCCAGGGCTGGGCAAGTGGCGGCAGGTCAGGCAATGGCAGGCCGGACGCATCAACCTCCAGCACCGGCGCATCTTCTGCTGCGAAATGCGCATCCGTCACGGTCACGAAGCTAGGGCAGAAGCCACGAAGGCAGGAAAGATCGGTATTGCAGGTCGACTGGTTGATCCGGCGCTTGCGGCCGAGTTCGGTCTCAACCGGCTCTACCGAGAGACAGTTGGATTTGACCGAGCAATCCCCGCATCCCTCACAGACCTCCTGGTTGATGACCACGCGTGTGCGGTCCGGCTTGCGCAGGCCGCGCTTCGAGCGGCGTCGCTTCTCAGTCGCGCAGATCTGGTCATAGATCATAACGGAGACACCGGGCGTATCGCGCAGCATCTTCTGCACGTCATCCAGTTCCTCACGATCATAGATCTTCACACCGCGCGGCAGCCCTTTGACACCTGCATAGCGTGTCGGATCCTCCGTCACGACGACGATCGTCTTTACGCCCTCGGCTTCGACCTGCTGGGCGATCTGCTGCGGTGTCTGCCCAGACTCCACCGTCTGTCCACCCGTCATTGCAACGGCGTCGTTGTACAGGATCTTGTAGGTCATGTTCGCACCCGCCGTCACAGCAGCACGGATGGCCAGTGAACCGGAGTGCGAATAGGTACCGTCGCCAAGATTGACGAACATGTGGTCTTCGTCCGTCGCAAAATACTGACCGAGCCAGGCAATGCCTTCCCCGCCCATCTGGCTCGTCATGTCGGTGTTACGGTCCGGCATGAAGTTCGCCATGTAATGGCAACCGATGCCAGCCAGCGCACGCGAACCTTCAGGCACGGTCGTAGACGTATTATGTGGGCAGCCCGAACAATAGTGGGGCGAGCGCACGGTGGGGGACGCATTGCTGAGCGCGGCCTGGCCAGCAGCGCCCACACGCTGAAAATACTGGTCCGCAGTGGATGTGTCCCAGTCTCCCGGCACGCGTTTCATGATCGCATCGGCCATTTCCGGCACGGGGATCGATGCAACCTGGCTGAGCAGCGGCTCACCTTCCGATGTAAACTTGCCCTCAATGTACGGTCGCTGATTGTCCGGCAGGCTGTAGAGTGCAGCGCGAAGTTGTTCTTCAATGAGCGGACGCTTGTGTTCAATGACGAGTACACGCTCCAGCCCTCGGCAGAACTCGCGTATGGCTGACTGTTCGAGCGGCCACGGCATCGCGACCTTGAATACACTGATACCCAGACGCCCCGCCTCTTCAGGCGTAAGGCCAATCGCAGCGAGCGCCTCGAAGACATCGCGCGCCGCCTGGCCCGTCACGACGATACCGACGCGAGGCTTGGGTGACGGAACGAGGATATGGTCGAGACCATTGGCCCGTACCCAGGCTTGTGCAGCAGGCAGCTTCACGTTCCGAAGACGCCATTCCTTGTCGATCGGGCTATCGCCGCGGCGCATATGCACCCCAGCTTCGGGAAACTCGAAATCCGGCTTGATGAAGTTGAAGCGGCCCAGCGTGATATCCACGACGGCAGCAGAATCCATTGTGTCGGCCAGTGCGATGAGTCCAGACCAGGCACCTGAAAACCGGCTCATCGCCCAGCCGTGGATACCGTAATCCATAACATCCTGAATGGAGGCCGGGTTCAGGACAGGAATCTCGGCATCGCGCATCGCAAACTCTGACTGGGATGGTAGGGTCGAGGATTTGCAGGTGTGATCGTCGCCGCAAATGGCGAGAACCCCGCCAAGCCGCGAGCTACCGGCCGCATTGGCGTGCTTGAAGACGTCGCCCGTGCGATCAACGCCCGGCGCCTTGCCGTACCAGATACCGAAAAGCCCATCGCGGCGAGCACCCTCAAACAGGCCAAGCTGCTGGCTGCCCCAGACGGCCGTCGCTCCGAGATCTTCATTCAAGCCTTCCCAGAACGTGATGTCATGAGCATCAAGCCATTTTTGCGCGGCCCGTAATTGCTGGTCATATCCACCAAGCGGAGACCCGCGATACCCGGAAATGAATCCGGCTGTATTGTGCCCTGCCGCCGTGTCGATCCGCTTCTGGTCCAGGGGCAATCGGACTAGCGCCTGGATGCCAGTCATGTAAGCGTGACCCTCGACAAGGTCGTATTTATCGTTCAGCGTGACTTCGCGATGTTCCAAGGAACAAGCTCCCTTTTGTCTATCGACGACATTTTTCTCTTTTTTTCGCGAAAATACTTGCCCATCTTGCCGATTATGGCCTAAGAAAGGGCAGTATGTTCTAATTACTGCGCATTAAAGAGGTAAAAATTGCCCCAAACCCTGGACGCTATTGACGCAAAGATTCTCGATCTCATCCAGAAAGATGCGGCCCTTTCGGTCGCGGAAATCGCGGACCGGGTCGGATTATCCTCTTCGCCGTGCTGGCGCCGTATCAAGCGCATGGAAGAGGCCGGCATTATTCAGGGCCGGGTCACCCTTCTCGACCGGGATACGCTCGGACTTGGCTTTGAAGTCGTTGCGAGCGTGAAGCTTGCGCTTCCCAGCAAGGAAAATCTTGAAAAATTTGAACACCTCGTTCTGAAATGGCCAGAGGTTCTCGAATGTATGACCGTTACTGGCGCTGTTGACTATGTGATGCGCATCACAACCACAGATATGCACGCTTACGATGCATTTCTCAGAGAGAAACTCCTCGGCTCCCGTTTGGTTTCAGATGTCCAGTCACGGATTGTGATCAACATTGCCAAGCGCACGACAGCCCTGCCGCTCGGCTTGATAAGCGACTATGTCCCGGCTGGATGAGCCGTATTCCATCAGCGAAATAGCTAGGCCGCAGTCTCTTCAAATTGATCAGACGGCGACAACGCGCGTGACATGACCATCTGACTTGTTCAGCAAGCGAATTTCGCCGCCCGGCCAGCTTTGAAGGCGAGTGTACATCTTTGGAGAGGTGTTGTCGCCGCCGAACAGGGCTTCGGATTCATAGCATAGCCATGCCAGAGGGCTCTCTTCGCTTGCAGCCTCACCCGCCTCTGCGATCATCGACATGATTGCGGCGATGGCTTCACGTGGCGGGTAGATCAGGAACACTGAATGGAAGATGACCGTCAACGCGCCAGACGGCCGATCCGCGAGCTTACGCGCCAGCCAGGCGCTCGCCTCCGCCTGCTCCACGGTGATGTTGGTTTCGCGCGCAAGTTCAATCGCCGCGTCGAGACGCTTGAGGCGTTCTGTCTGGTCGGCCCAGGTATAGGATTTGAGCCGGATCGCCTCTGCGGGATCATGGAGATTGATCGGGCTGAGGTCACAGGCGGCACGGCTGACAACGCGTGGATTGGCACCGAGGTGTTCAGGCACAGGTGCATCCCACGCCGTCTTTACTGTTACAGGGCTGCTTCCAGGGCGCGTCCAGCTTTCGGTTTCATATCCGTACCTGTCCCAGTTCTGGTTAAGGCCCGCACTCGCCCCAAGCTCCAGCAGGTGCATCGGCTTGTTGTAACGCGCAGCAAGATCGAGAAAGCCCGGCAAGAGCGCGATTGACCGGCGAGTTTCGTTGGTCTGCGGCGGACTCGCCAGAAACGCCCGCACATCGTCAGTGTGAGCAGCAATCCAGTCACGCGCCAGCGGCCAGATTTCGGAAAGCGTCCAGGCCGGATTTCGCGCCGGATAGGCATCAGCCAAGGCAGGCGCATCACCGGTCAGGACAGCGTGATGCAGATACCCCGCCAGACGCAGGGCAAGCGCGTCCTTGCGCGGATTTGTGGGCCAGTCTGATGCAAGCGCGTAAACAGGCCCACCTGCCTCAAAGTCCTCTGCAAAGGCGAGGCACAAATCCGCCGTCAACGGCGATCCCAATGCCCGGCACCACCCCGCCTGTTCACGGAAATGGGCCGGGATATCGAAACCGCCAGTCACGCTAGAACCGCCTAGACACGCTCAACACACATGGCGATGCCTTCGCCGCCGCCAATGCAGAGCGAGGCGACGCCCTTCTTCGCATCGCGGTCTTCCATCGCCGCAAGAAGCGTAACGAGAATCCGCGCGCCTGATGCGCCAATCGGATGCCCCATAGCACACGCCCCACCATTCACATTGACGATGTCATGCGAAATACCGAGTTCTTTCATCGCGATCATCGGAACCACGGCAAAGGCTTCGTTGATCTCCCACAGCTCGACATCGTCCTTGGTCCAGCCGGCTTTTTCGAGAGCCTTCTTCATCGCAGGCACAGGCGCAGTCGTGAAATATTCCGGCTCGTGGGCGTGGCTGGAAGAGGAGACGATTTTCGCGATCGGCTTCAGGCCGCGCTTTTCGGCTTCTGACTGTTTCATCAGCACGAGGGCAGCGGCGCCATCTGAAATTGCCGATGCGTTTGCCGCTGTCACCGTGCCGTCCTTGTTGAAGGCCGGACGCAGCGTGGGGATCTTGTCCGGACGCGCCGTTCGGGGCAGCTCGTCCGTATCGACCGTAACATCACCCTTACGCGTTTTCATCGTGACAGGAACGATCTCGCGCTTGAACTTGCCTGTTTCTGTCGCTTTTTGCGCGCGGGCCAGAGTTTCAAGAGCATAAGCATCCTGCTGCTCGCGGGTGAACTGATACTTTTCGGCAATCATGTCGGCAAAATTGCCCATTGGACCACCAGCATAAGCGTCTTCAAGCCCGTCTGTTGCCATATGGTCCTTCATGCTCGCCGCGCCGTATTTGTGGCCTTTGCGAAAATCGACCAGATGCGGTGCATTGGTCATCGACTCCATTCCACCTGCGACAATGATTGTTGCATTGCCGGCGGCAATCGCATTGGCGCCCATGACGGTCGCCTGCAGGCCTGAGCCGCACATCTTGTTGATTGTGGTTGCCTCGGTGCCCTTGTCGAGCCCGGCCTTGATGGCCGCCTGACGCGCCGGGGCCTGCCCCTGGCCGGCAGGCAGGCAATTGCCCATGATGATTTCGTTGACTTCGGCGTCACCAAGTTTCGCCTCGGCGGTCGCGGCCTTGACCGCAATCGCACCGAGTTCGTTTGCAGACATCCCTGCAAGGTCTCCGAGCAGCCCTCCCATCGGAGTACGTGACATGCCTACAATTACGACGGGATCCTGAGCCATTCTTTTCCTCCAGAGGCTTTTAATGTTGCGTGCGCGAAGATGTGCGCCTCGCAGGACGTAGCGTCAAGGCCTTGGCCGGCTCAACGCGCGCCTGCTTAGCAAAACTTAATCGCCGGACTGACCGCTTGTGCGGAGCTGGCCAAACCTCCATCTTGCGACCAGCAGAACAAAACATTTCAGGAGGTTACCCATGGCTAATTCAATCCCGGACACCGCGCTGCAACTCCGCACGCTGGTAAAATCTTCTGGTGAGCTAGAGCTTTCGCTCGCGGATGTGCCGGTTCCGACACCCGGTGAGAATGATGTGCTGATTCAGGTCGAAGCGACCCCCATCAACCCATCAGACCTCGGCCTGCTAGTTGGCGCAGCGGACCTTTCAACTTTGAAGGCATCGGGCACACAAGACAGGCCTGTATTGACAGCGAGTATTCCCGAAGTTGGCATGCGGGCCATGGGCGCACGACTCAATCAGTCGCTGCCAGTGGGCAATGAGGGGGCTGGTACGGTTGTCGCGGCCGGCTCGTCCGAGGCCGCTCAAGCCTTGCTTGGAAAGACGGTGACCGGCCTCGGCGGAGAATTCTATGGGCAGTACCGCCTGTTGAATGTGGCTCAGGTCATGGAATTACCTGACAGGACGAGCGCACGCGACGGCGCATCCTGCTTCGTTAATCCGCTGACAGCGTTGTCCTTTCCAGAGACCATGCGCATGGAGGGCCACAAGGCGCTCGTCCATACCGCCGCAGCCTCCAACCTCGGCCAGATGTTGAACAAGATCTGCATCTCAGACGGCGTTGACCTCGTTAATATCGTTCGCAAGCCGGAACAGGAAAAAATCCTGCGCGACCTTGGTGCGAAACATGTCGTCAACTCGAGCAGCGACAGCTTCATGAAAGACCTGATCTCGGCGCTCGCGGAAACCAAGGCGACGCTTGGATTTGATGCGATTGGCGGCGGGCCGCTTGCAGGCCAGATCCTCACTGCGATGGAAACAGCAGCCAATATGGGCGCAGAATATAGCCGGTACGGGTCGGCAGATCCGAAGCAGGTCTACATCTATGGCCGCCTCGATCTCAGCCCGACCACAATCCCGCCCGGCGTTGGCATGGCCTGGGGCACAGGCGGTTACCTGCTTACCTACTTCCTCCAGAAAATCGGGGCCGACGGCCGGGCCAGGCTGCGTAAGCGCGTCATGGATGAGTTGAAGACAACTTTTGCCAGCCACTACACCGACGAGATATCGCTCAAGGATGCACTTAATCCGGAAACACTGCAGTCCTACAATGCGAAGCGGACAGGCGAAAAGTTCCTGATCAATCCTACGCTTTAGAGGGTAAAAAGCCGGGGTGGGTATATGCCCGCCCCGCGTTCCGTTTCGCTCTAGTGGTTGATCCTGACAGTGATCAGCCCCAGCGTGGGACTGGTGACTTCGAACACATCACCAGCTTTCATACCGACAGGATACTCGGTGCATGTTTCGCCCGGCGACATGCTTGACCGGGTGCAAAGACGAGTATCTTCGATCCGCCATGATCCGGTGAAAGAAGACCCGTTTGCCTCGCCGGAATAGGTGCCATCATCGTGGTAATCGATCGGGATATTGAAGCCCTGTGCGGTGATCACAGCATCTTTCGCCACCACGGTTCTCAAGGTGTCGCTCGGCTCTGCCAATGCGGCAGGTGCCAGAAAGGCACCAACTAAAAGCCCAAGCTTCAGAAATTTGCGCATATCGATCTTCCGCTGCATCTCCCCCTCGAGGCAGGCTATTCCAGTTGCGCTGAAGTTCAAGCAAATTTACCGGCGGGCTTCACGCCCTGCTCATCCCTTATTTTCGACCACGTCGGCCATTTCAGAATATATCATTCTGAGCCTTGGCATCAGCGGCTCCCCGCGGCACCGGCGCGCAATTGTATGTTCGGCAAACCGGTGGACATCTATGCTTGGCCACTGCTCTTTCTGAGATTGATACAGAGCCGAAGCTTCGTCATCCTCTCCGATCTGGACGAGCGCTGTTGCCAACCGGTAGGTTGAATCCGTACTACGGTAAATCTGACTGGATTGGCGCCCGTATTTCACTGCATTTGCGAAATCGCCATTATTCAGAAAGGCCTGCGCAATCCAGGTCAGCGTGACCCATCGCACTGGATTGTCTGCAGACAGCTCACGATCATAAGCGAACAATTTATCGAGCACCCCGGAAGGCGTTTCGCGGCATGTGTAAGGCGCTGCAAATGCCAGAAGCCGCGCCATTGGATGCGACGGATCAAGATCCAGAACCCGTTGCGCCATGACTTGTGACTGATCCATGTTGCCCATGTGCCAGTAATGGTTTGCGACATTGAACATCGCGTCTGCATCCTCAGCGGCCAGCTCAACCGCCCGCATAGCGTGCTGGGACGCAATTTGACGAATTTCGGGTCGATCGAATTCAGGGACGATATTTGCAAGGAAGGCGTATTTGTCAGCCAAAACAGAGTGTGCGGGGCCAAATGTCGGGTCTAACTCTACAGCACGCTCTGCCAGCGACACACGTTCACGTTGCCAGGCTTCGGCGTTCACAGTCGCGCCGGGCGTCCATGTCGATTGCACGTACAATTCCCAGGCCGTTTGTTCCGATGTCGGACGCCGTGAAATCGCCTCGACTGCTGCCGATAAGAGTTGCGGACGGAGTTCGGATGCGACAGCGATCACGATCTCGTCTTCAACATCAAACACATTGTCGCCCGAACGATCATAAATTTCCGCCCAGATCGTCTCGCCATTTTCGGTTTGTACAAGCTGGATGTTCGCCCTGAATCGCGCGCCTTCACGTACAAGGTTCACCTTCAGGACATATTCAATAGCAAAATCGCGTCTGATCGCTCTGACATCGGGATCGCTCTCATCGACGACAGTCTGCGAAAGAGAACTTACATTCAGCGACGGCACTCTGGACAAGGTCGTAATCAGCGCATCTCTTAGTCCATCCGCAACATACCTCTCACTGACATCCACGGATGAATTATGGCTGGCCAGTACGGCAAGAGAAATCGATTCACGGTTCTCTAACGCGGCCTCGGCAAGCCGCTGGGCATTGTCCGACGGCACCCGCGCAAGCCCCAGCCATGCAGCAGAGAGCAATGCAACAAGGCCGATTGCAACAGCACCAGCGGCGACAATCGCGAAACCCGGCGGCAAGGCGGCCTTGGGGCCAGCAGCGGCGGGAATTGCGATGTCCTCAATTTCCGGTCGGGTCTCATCGGGTGCGACGAGCCTTGTCTTGAACACGGGCTGATACTGGCCCTTCGGGATATCTATCCGGATAGGATCATGCGCGCCATCTTCCATATAGTACGCGCTCAACAACTGCCTGAGCCGCCCTGTCTGAACGCGCACGATGGAATCTGTTGACGGGTCGAAATCATCGGCGCGATTGAACACGTCGACACCGATCGAATAGCCCTTCAGCCGGTCACCCTCACCGTCCAGTTCCGCCTGGACGAGATAGGTCAATAATTCACACATGCGCGGAGAGGCAGAAAACCGGCGAAAGGCCAGAATTCTGTCGAGCTGCCGGTCTATTTCCTCTCTGCCAAATGCCATGTGGTCACTATTTACCGTTACACCCCGTCACGGATTTACGTGAAAAATCCCTCGCGCCCCATGTAACGGTATTCTGGGACATCAGACAAAAGATTCCGGCACATTCGATGTGTCACCTTGTTATTTATAGATATTTCACCTCTCGGTGTACCGTTACATTGTCGCTGTTGCGATAGGAAATTCCTCGTCACTGTAAGAAGCTGTTCGCACTCGCGACCATCCGTCATTTTCAAGTTCGGTAAAGACCGCAGGACGCGGTCCTCACTGACAATCAAAGGATGGAAGATCAGGATGAGTTCGCCACTGACAGCCGGGCTGCAGATCCAGAAGGATCGACGTATTGGAAAATATCATTTCAAGGAACGCCGGACGTTAAAAACCGGGGATCTCGGATTGTCGGACCGCGAACTGCAAACGCTTCAACACATCCTGGACGAGCGGCCACTGCGGCTTATTGCCGAGCAGATGGGACTTTCACTCCACACCATTGATACCTTCAAGCGCCGTCTCTTCGAGAAACTCGGCGTATCGACACTGGCTGGCGCTGCAGCGATTGCTTCTGCCTATCTGAGTGGGGCGATCCTGATGACGGATGACACAGCCACCTGACACGCAAATCGATTGTCAAATGGGCTTAGCTGGACAGAGCGGCTTCAATGTCGGCGACGAGCTCGGCATCAGATGGAACCGTGGCTGACGGATAAGCCTTCAGCACATCTCCGTCTTTGCCGACGAGAATCTTGTGAAAATTCCACTTCGGTTCAGCAGCCTCGCCGAGCCCCTGTTTAGCGGTGCGCCAGAATTGGTGCTGGTTGGGGCCCACCGCATGAACCTTGGAGGTGAGCGGAAAATCGACACCGAAGTTGAGCTCACAAAACGTCTTTATCTCTGCTTCCGTGCCCGGCTCCTGGCCACCAAAATCATTCGATGGAACCCCAAGTACCGAAAAACCCTTTCCCGAGAATTCGTCATGCAGTGCCTGCAGGCCCTCATATTGCGGCGTATACCCGCATTTCGATGCGGTATTGACCACGAGAACCACATTGCCGGCAAAGGCCGTCATGGGCAGCGGGTCGCCAGCGATCGTAGTGAAGGCTACATTCTCGACATTCGCGGACATTGACGTTTCTCCAGACGCGGTTCGAGTTTCAGCTTGGGCTGAGGTGATGGTTGTATCGGCCGCGCCGGAACAGGCCGTCACCAATACGACGAGGAGGCAGGTCATACGTGTCATCAAATCTCTCCCGTTATATCATGCCAAGCTAGGCCGTTGCACATCGTTGCCAAGTGGCAACCATAGCCGTGCCGGGATCAACGCACGCGAATTGGGAGCTCCCTGTCGATCTGTATGGACCGGTCAATAATATCGATAACCTCGTCATCGATATCGCCAATCGTGCGCACTTTGACGTGTCGCATCGCTTTGCCGCTTCCTTCGATACGGCCGATATAGTGCGGCGCCAATTGCACCCCATACCAGAGTTGGAGGTTGCAATGGCGCGAATGCGCCATGATGGAGATGACCCGCTCATGCCCTGACCAGCAGGGCACGCCCCAGGCCAGCGTTGCCTTCAGGTTCGGACCCTGTCTGTAGACAGTATCGCCGAGCGCCAGCGCCACCACCTTCATGGGACTATCCAGCTTATCGAAATAGGACCTCACAGCCATCGGCATCGGCATCTTGTCAGCCCTCCCCAGAGCTAATCCCCGATTGAAACGGCAACATCGCCCCTTTGTGAAGACGGACGGAGAGGTTTTTTTCATCTGTCCTCGAACAAAAAAGCAAAAAAAGAGGCAGGTTATTACCTGCCCCTTTCAGCTAATGCTTTGACATCTTGCGATTACCAGATGCGGATACGCTCTTCTGGCGGAAGGTAGAGATCATCTTCCGGTGTCACACCAAATGCTTCGTACCATTCGTCAAAATTACGAACGATGCCGTTCACGCGGTACTCAGGCGGCGAATGAGGATCTGTCAGAATGCGCTGGCGCAGGGCTTCATCGCGGTACTTGGTGCGCCAGACTTGCGCCCAGGCGAGGAAGAAGCGCTGGTCGCCGGTGTACCCGCCCAGCACAGGCGGCTCTTCATCGACACTGATCGCCCCATCGCCATTGGTGTCGAGGCTCATCTTGTAGGCCTTGTAAGCCATCGAAAGGCCGCCAAGGTCGCCAATATTCTCACCGAGCGTCAGCCGACCATTCACGCAGGTCTCCCCATCATCAATCGGACAGAACTGGTTGTACTGGGCAACAAGCGCGTCAGTGCGCTCCTTGAATGCTGCCTCATCTTCAGAGGACCACCAGTTGCGTAGGACGCCATCGCCATCAGACTTGGCCCCTTGGTCGTCGAAGCCGTGCCCCATTTCATGACCAATCACGCCGCCAATGGCACCGTAATTGATCGCAGGATCAGCGCTGACATTGAAGAACGGTGGCTGAAGAATTGCCGCCGGAAAAACGATCTCGTTGCGGTTCGGCGAGTAATAGGCATTGACTGTCTGAGGCAGCATGAACCACTCAGTCTTGTCAATCGGCCCGCCAAGTTGCGAAATCATGTCATCAAAAGCCCAGCGATTGGCTTCCATGTCGTTGGCGAAGGCGTCATCAGTCACTTCGAAATCGTCATAGGTTTCGAACTTCTCAGTGTAGCCGATCTTTGGCGTGAACTTGGCGAGTTTATCGAAAGCTTCTGGCTTGGTGTCTTCGCTCATCCACGAAATCGCAGTCAGATTATCCGACATTGCCTTGCGCAGATTCTCGACAAGCTCATCCATTTCCGCCTTGTTTTCGGGTGGGAAATAGCGCGCCGCGTAGATCTTTCCGACAGCTTCGCCGAGCGCGCCCTCAACGGCCTGCACGCCGCGTTTCCAGCGCTCGCGCTGTTCTTCCTGACCGTTCAGAAGTTTGCCAAACAGCGCAAAAGTTGCGTTGTCGATCTCAGCGGGAAGAACGTCCGATCGGTTCGACAGGAAGTGCGCGGCCGAATAGGCTTTCCAGTCATCTATGCTCGCATTCGCCATAAGATCGAGCAGACCGACGACACCGCCGCCAGAAATCTCGGCGAGTTGCTCGCTCGTCAGACCATATTCGTCGATTTCTTCAGGCGTCGGCGCGAGTTGCCGCACAACGAGGTCCGTTTGCGAGCCAAGGCCCAACGCGTCAAGCATCGTCTCAACCGGAAAGTCCGGTTCAAGCGCAATGATCTCTGCCTTTGAGAGCTTGTTGTAAGTCAGATTGCGGTTGCGGCTGACAGTACGGTCCCACTGCGCGACGGCGATCTTGTGCTCAAGATCGTAGACGCGCTCTGCCCAGACTGCTGCGTCAGGATAGCCGGCCTTCCCAAGCAGCAATGCCAGATAAGCCTTGTAGGCTTTCCGGTATTCCAGATTCTTCTCGCTATCCTCAAGATACATATCGCGATCCGGCAGACCAAGTCCGCCTTGCGTCATGTAGTAAATATAGTTGTCAGTGTCCTTGGAATCGACATCGACCCAGCCCGCGACAGGCGACGTATAGCCCGGCGTGGCAAACAGCTTGGCAAGGTCTGCACGCGTCGACACCGCTGCAACCTTGTCCAGATAGGGCTGCGCAGGTGTCATACCGGCAGCTTCGATTGCATCTGTATCGAGATAGGCATTGTAAAAAGCCGCCACCTTGCCTTCGAGCGTCGCCGGGTCCGGTTTGGCGCCAGCAAGGTCATCGATGATGAAGCGGACCCGTTGCTCGGATTTTTCATGCAACAGCGAGAACGAGCTGTATGACGTCCGGTCCGCCGGTATTTCGAACTGATCAAACCAGGTGCCGTTCACATATGAGAAGAAATCATCGCCTGGCGTGACGGCATCGTTCATCGACGCAAGGTCAAGCCCGAAATCGCCCCAGTCGTCCCGCGAGACGGTCACCACTTCTCTTGCATCTTCAGCTGGAGTTTCCGTCGTGACCGTTTCAGCTTCGACCTCCTGAACAGGTTCGGTCGTTGTACAGGCGGCAAGGACAGCCAGCGCTGAGCCAGCAAGAAAAATTGATCGCATATCCGGATTTCCTCTAATCTTTGATCTCTGCATTACAGAGGTTTTAGGGCACGATTCCGCCCCCGCCACCCCTTTCTGCAGAAAAATTTACTCAGCCGGCTGCGGTCGGCCGCCACGGCTGGTCCCGATCAGTTCTTCCTCATCGATATGCACTTCGCCCTCATAGGATTCGCCAATCTTACGGTAAGGCCGGCCACCCCAGCTCCACCGGAAAATGCGGCCAACTTCACAGCCAACAGCGTAGAGAGCTGGCACCATGAGCAAAGAGACAAACAGGGCGAATGCGACGGCAGAACCAAGTGAAACCACCATCGGCTTCAGGAATTGCGCCTGGACTGACTTCTGCGCAATCATCGGCAGGATACCAACAAATGTCGTGACAGACGTCAGCAGGACGGGCCTGAAGCGCGACACGCCAGCATCGACAATGGCCTGAAGGGCACCGGCCCCCTCTGCCCGTCGCCGGTTGATATAATCCACAAGGACGAGGTTATCGTTGATCACCACACCCGCAGCTGCGCCGATCCCGAACATCGAGAACAGTGCCATGGGCGTGTCGAATGCAACGTGCCCGAAGGCGGCACCCGCAAAACCGAACGGGATCGCAACCATGAGCAGGAGTGGCTGAGAGTAAGACTGGAAGGCAATCGCGAGCAGGATGTACATCATCACAAAGGCGATCATGTACAGACGGACGATATCCCCGAGGAATTCAGCCTCGGATTCCGCTTCACCGACAGCCCCGCGGGTTATCTGTGGATACTTCTTGGCAAATTCCGGCCAGAAATCCTGCTCCATTTCAGAGGTGATCTGAGCCCGCGTGCCATCACCGACGAGATCAGCAAAAACCGTGACAGACCGCATGCGCTCGCGGCGCAGGATGCGGTTGATCCCGGGCTCGAACGAGATTTCAGCGACCTGGGCCAGTGGAATTTCCCGCCCATCGGGCGTGCGTATCCGCAAGTCACGCAAACTGTCGAGCGACCGGCGGGCAGCTGACGGATAACGGACCATCACACGAACATCTTCGCCGTCACGCGGTAGGCGCTGGGCTTCAATTCCGTAATAGGCGGCACGCACCTGCGACGTCACATCGCTTAGCGTGATGCCGAGCGTCGTCGCACCCGGCTTCAGCTCAAGGCGCACTTCTTCTGCTGCTGACGAGAGGTTATCGCTGATGTCATAAGTCTGCTGATACTGCGCAAGCTCCGCTTTGACCTCATCAGCGGCTTGGCGCAGGAGGTCAAGATCATCATGGTTCAGCGCAAAGCGGATCGAATTGTCCGAATTATTGATCGTGAAGGCGAAGTTGACCTCTTCAGCATCGGGGACATCCCCGAACGCTGCCCGGACATCATCAGCAATCATCTTGGTGCTGACGCCCTGAGGGCGGTCTTCAGCAGGTAGCAGGCCTATCCAGGACTGAACTTCGCCTTCGGACGCAACGATCGACACGTCTGCTATGAGCGGAGCGGTGAGGCTTGGATACTTCGTGTTCAGCGTCTCTCTTGCCTCATCTACAGCCAGACGGAGCTGGTCACGGATCTCCAGTGACCGGGATTGAGGCGTGCCATCAGGCAAATCCACGCGAACCTGGATCATGTCATCTTCGATGTCAGGCATGATCCTGACCGGCAATACCTGCATCGTGATCAGCATCACAGCGATCACGAAGGAAGACGTAAACGCCGCGATTGTGACATAGCGATACTTCACAGCGCCTTCGAGCAGAGGCTTGTAAATCTTGTTTGCGAAAGTGAGGAGGCTGTCGGCAATTGTCTGCTGGAATTTCAGCAGGCGGCCGCCTGGTCCGTCAAAATTCTGTGGCCCCATATGCGACAGGTGGGCCGGCAGGATCAGCAGCGCCTCAATGAGCGAGAAGGTCAGAGCGGCGATCACCACATATGAAATCTGGGCTGTGAACTGGCGCTCCGGCCCCGGCAGGAACATCCAGGGCGCGAACATGATCATCGTCGTGATCACACCGAACATGACTGGCTTCAGCACAAGTTGCGTACCGACGACCGAAGCCTCCAGTCCCTTCCGGCGTCCGCTCTCTACTTCCTTGTGAATATTCTCCCCGACGACGATTGCGTCATCGACGACGACACCAATAACCAGGAGTACAGCGAACAGTGACAGGAAGTTCAACGAGATGCCGAAAAGAGGCAGGATCAGCATACCGCCGGCGAACGCCGTTCCGATACCGATGGTCACCCAGAACGCCACGGTGGGACGCAGGAACAGGATCAGGATGATCATCACAAGGAACATGCCCTGCACCGCCGCCGAGCTGATGGTGCTCATCCGACCCTTGTAGATCTCGGAACTGTCGAACAGCAGATCTACCCTGAGACCCTCAGGCAAGGCATCCTGGCCTTTGCCGCTATTGGCGCGCTCCATATAGTCCTTGATACCGTCGGAATATCGGACAACATCCATCGTCTCGGGCGAGTTGATCATGATGAAGGCGGTCGGCTCACCATCATAGGTGGCATCAAGATCCGCATCCTCGAAGCCATCAATAACGGTCGCGACATCGCGAATTCGGATGGTTCCGCCGTCCATGGTTTCGCGCAGAATAATGTTCTCGAAATCGGCTTTTGTATCAGCGAGTTTGCGAGCTTGCAGGGAAACCGTGCCCGTGTCGGTGCGAACAGAACCGCCGGATGAGTTGAGGGACGAATTGCGGACCGCCTGCGCGACCTCCTGAAAGGTCAGATTATAGCGGCGCAGGGCTTCTTCTGAAACTTCAATCGAAACTTCTTCGTCAAGTGTGCCCTGTACTTGCGCCAGCTCGCCGCCATCTATCAGCGCAATGGCGTCACGGACTTCATCTGCGTAGTATTTTAGTGTGCGCGTATCGACGTCGCCATGAATGGCGAGGCCCATATAAGGCTGCTCGGCCCGCCAACGGGTTACCTGCGGCGGAAAACTCGATTGCGGCAGGTTGGAAATCGTGTCGACGCGGCGCTTCACCTCGTCAACGAACTCATCGACGTCGACATCAAGATTTGTCTCGAGGTTTACATACCCAACGCTCTCGCGAGCCGTACCGGTCAGCCGTTTCAGGCCGTCGATATTGGCGACAACTTCTTCAAGCCGCACCACGATCTGGTCTTCAACATCCTGTGGGGATGCGCCCGGCCAGGCGATCGAAACCGAAGCACCATTGAAGTCGGCCGACGGGAACGCTTCCTTCTCCAGGCTGAGAAAGCCGAAGGTGCCGCCGATAAAAGCAACTACCATCAGGAGGTTGGCTGCGATCCCGTTGCGGGCCCACCAGGCGACAAGTCCGTTCATTGCTTCGCTCCGTCCACTTCGCCGGCAACCAGGGCGGATGTTTCGTCGTCTTCGTCGTCGGATCCATTGCCCCTCGGCGTACGCGGCTCAAGTGAGCCGTCAGGCATTCTCTCGACAACCTGAATCCCCATGCCGTCAAAGGCGGCCTGGATGGGCGAGATGATCGCCAGTTCCCCTGCCTCCACGCCGGAGCGTAGATAAGCGCCGTCATCATTGCTGAACACAATATCCGCCTGGCGGATTTCCAGTTTGCCCTCGGGACCGTTCCCGATGAAAACTTCATCCACCCCTCGCAGGGCGGAGCGCGGAATACGCACAAGATTTTCCATCCGGCGGCCATCGATTGTCGCACTCACAAAGAGGCCCGGAGCCATAGGCACCCCATTGTCCGAACCAGTGCCGTAGGGGTCATCCAGCTCAGCAATTGCATTAATGAGGCGCGTCTGCGGGTTGAGCGCGGCGGCGGTGCGGCGAACGCGTCCGGTCCACTCCCGGCGCTCGCCAGCGACCTGTGCGGAAAACACAACGCGCGGACCAGGCTCTTCGGCTGTTTCAGCAAAGGCGAGCGGCAAGCCGGCCCGGCCTAGTTCTTCATCAGATAGAGGCAAGGACACTTCGACGACATCAGTGGCAAAGATCGTGCCCAGCGACTGGCCCGGACTGACAAACTGGCCGAGGTCAGCGCTGCGTTCACGAACGCGGCCGGTGAAAGGAGCGGTCACAGCCGTCCGGTTAAGCGCAAGCTGGGTGTCTGCGAGCTGAGCCTTTGCGGAATCGAGATTGGCCCGGGCTTCAGCCAGCTGTGGTTCGCGGCGTGCCAGCGGACTGGTATTCTCGATACCGAGTTCCGCGATATCCTGCTGGGCAATCTCCGCCTCTGCTTGTTCGCGAGCGAGACGTTGCTCTGCCGACGCCACGGTCGACTGCGCACTTACCATGGCGAGTTCATAGTCGGCGGACTCCAGCCGCACGAGGACCTGACCCTTGCGAATGAAGCCACCGTCAAGGAAATCTGGCGAAACATAGGAGATCCGGCCCGAGATCTGCGGCGCGACGATGATCTGGCGTTTCGGGCGAACCTCGCCCTGCGCCTCGACGGTCAAATCGAGATCAGTCAATTCCGCAGCTTCCGCGAAAACGGACAGTCCGCGAGGCTGTTCATCCACTTTCTCAACCGGGGGCTTGAGAAGCTGAAGGACAGCAAAACCGCCGCCCACAAGGGCGACAAGGACGATAACAGGAAGCAGGAGCGCTAGAATACGTTCCATGTAAGGTCTCAGTCTTATGGCGCTGTTATATCAGATTGTACGGATACCGGCTGCTGGGGGATCCCGCCCCCGATTGCCAGATGGAAGCCAATGCGGTTGGAAATTCGCGCAGACCGCGCGGCGATAAGATTGCTTTCGGCATTCAACCGACGCGTCTGAGCGTCGATCAAATTGAAAATCGTGATCAGGCCATTGGTATACTGGCGGGTAGCAAGATCCTCGGCCTGGATCGCTTCGGTAAGCGCCCGCTGCTGCGCATCGGCTTGCTGCGCAAGCAATGTATCGGCAGCCAGCGCGTCCTCAACCTCACGCCAGGCGAGCAGGACACTCCCTGCATAGCTGGCAAGAGCGACCTCCGCATTCGCGATAGCCGCGTCGCGGTCAGCCTTCAAAGCTCCGCCATTGAAGACCGGTTGGGCGAGACCTGCGATCGCATTCGCTGCGATGCGGGTGGGGTCGAAAAGGTCCGACAAGCTGGATTCGGTCGTGCCAGCGGAGGCTGTAAGCGTCAGGCTGGGCAACAAAGCGAGCCGTGCCTGTTCTGCCCTCAATCCAGCGGCCACCACCCGCGCTTCGGATGCCGCGACATCCGGGCGGCGCGACAGAAGCAGTGTTGGCGTACCAGCAGACGAAATCGGGTCCAGTTCCGGCAGGGTTGCTGGCGCTTCAATCTCATTGCCAGGATAACGGCCAAGCAGGATTTCCAGCCGGCGAACCGCATTGCCACTCGCTTGCCGGCGGAACGCGATTGCCGCTTCAGCCGTCGCGAGCGCGCTGCGGGCCGTCCGCACGTCAAGTGCGTCGGTCAGGCCTCGCGCGAACCGGCGTTCGGTCAGCTTCAGAACACGCTCGCGGGCTTCAAATGTCTGTACAGCGACGCGCTCTTGCGCCAGCGCCTCATTGAGGTCCGTCCAGGCGATTGCAGTCTGCGCTGCGAGGGAAAGCCTTGCGGAGGCAAGATCGGCTTCGCTGGCAGCCAGATCGGCTTCAAAGGCATCGACCCCTGCACGGACACGGCCCCAGAGGTCAGCTGTCCAGCTGGCGTCAGCCCCAATGCTATAGGTCGGGTCGGTGAAGCGTTCATCCAGTGCTTCAGCGTAGTTGCTCACAACGCCAGCCGATCCTGATACTGAAACATTTGGCAGGGAACGGCCGTACACGCTGCGCGCCTGTGCTCGTGTGGCCTCGACCACGAAATATTGCGCGCGTAAGTTCGGATTTGCCGCCAGCGTTTCAGCGACGAGTTCTTCCATAAGGGGATCGTTGAACTGTGCGAGCCAGTCACCTGCAGGCGCTTCACCGGAAACCCCTGCTGCATTCCAGCTCGCAGGCGCGTTCGGTGCAACTGGGAATGTCGCAATGGATTCGCCAGATACACCTGAAAACGTGCTGCAGCTTGCGAGCACCAGGACTCCAAGGATTGCGCCTTGTTGCTTCATTAGACCCTCTTCACTTATGTCGCCGATCTACGCAGCGATTACTCGACTGTCAACAAATAATTATCGAAAATCAATAATCGCCGACTTTAGTTGCATTAGCAACACAATAGAATTGAGATTCCGTGCATAAGTGCGTGGCACAACGGCTAAAAGCAGTGTGGCTGCGCTTGCGAAGCCGGGAAAATATTGGTTTGAAAGCATATGTCAGTAAGCGACACTGAGAAGAAGCAGAATTCCCCCCGCCGTCCTGAGCGGGCGAAGGACTTTATTGTCCTGACGTTCGGCGGCGCCGGATTACTTGCGCTATTGATCGCGTCAGGCGCTCTCGGAATTGTCGAAGGGCTGACAGCGGCCATCGTGCTGTTTGCGGGGGCGCTTGCCTATTATGTGGGGTCTGTGCCGCCCGATCCGATGCTGGACGAAGGCGCAGCAGAAACAGCTCAGGACAACAGTGTCGACGCCTCTATACGCTCGCTCGTTCGCGCCCTGCCCTTCCCGGCATTTTTCATTTCGGGCGACAACAGGCTTGAGGTCGCGAATCAAAGCGCCCGTGACTTGCTGCGCGTCGACCGGGTCGATGGTGCTCTCAAATCTGTCGTCATACGTCAGCCGGATATTCTCACAGCAACAGACCGCGTTGCCCGGACGGGTGCGAGCGAACGGGTCGAGTTCCTGTCCGGGGAAGGAGAAGAGCTCTGGCTCGCTCACCTCACCGCCGGACCGGCACCTCGGAGCGTGTTTGTCGTGCTCGAAGACCGAACGGCCGTCCACCGCGCCGAACGGGCGCGCGCAGATTTTCTCGCAAATGCCAGCCATGAATTGCGCACGCCGCTGACAGCGCTTGCTGGCTTTATTGAAACCATGCGCGGGCCAGCGCGCAATGACCGGGACTCCTGGGATGGCTTCCTCGAGATCATGCACCAGCAGACAGATCGCATGCGGCATCTGGTGGCTGACTTATTGTCGCTCTCCCGTATTGAGTTCAGCGAACACCGCGCGCCGGACACCGTCATCGACCTGACTGATGTCCTCGGCCAAACCATATTGAGCTTACAGCCCATCGCTGCCGAACGATCAGTTCGTCTTGTTCTCGATGGTGCCGACAAGCCGGTTCCGATCACGGCGAAATGGGATGAAATTGCGCAGGTAGTTCAGAACCTGGTCAGCAACGCCGTCAAATACTCTCCGGAGGGGGGGCGGGTCACCGTGACCGCAGGCACGACCCGGGCGATGTCCACGGCCGCCCGCGAAGTCACCAGTCAGACGCCGCAAGCAACCCGTTCTGTATTGTTGCAACCGCGCGCATCTGCCGAGGTCCCGGCGACCTGGCTTAGCGTGCAAGATGAAGGACAAGGTGTCGCCCGCATGCACCTGGGACGCCTTGGAGAACGCTTTTACCGGGCCGATGAAAGCCGAGGCGGCGAAATCGAAGGCACCGGCCTCGGGCTTGCCATCGTCAAACACATCATGGCTCGTCATAGGGGCGGCCTTGTCGTGGCGAGCGATGAAGGCAAAGGCGCCGTATTCGGGGTGTGGCTGCCACTCGCCGATGTAGGTGATGACTGGCCCGCCGACTAATGGGCACGCACCGATTGCCGGATCGTCCATACTCGCCGCCGCCGCCAAGTTCCGTTAAACTCGTTCATGAAGATGCCGCGATTGTTGTCGCAGACAAACCGTCTGGCCTGCTTTCAGTCGCAGGACGGGGTGAATCGAAACAGATATCCGCGCTGTCCTACCTGATGGAAGACCATGGGGCGTTGCATGTCGTACACCGCCTCGACATGGATACTTCAGGCCTGATCGTCTTCGCGAAGACGCAGGCCGCCCAGCGCATACTCTCAGACCAGTTCGCAAACCGGAAAGTGGCGAAGACCTATCATGCAAGGGTTCATGGCGAGCCATGCGGCACATCAGGCACGGTCACTTTGCCAATCGGACGCGACTGGACCGAGCGGCCATTGAGACGGGTCGACCACGAAGCAGGAAAACCTGCCATCACCCTATGGACGAAGCTGTCATCGGCGCGTGAAACCAGTCTCGTTCGCCTGGAACCGGAAACAGGCCGAACCCATCAATTGCGGGTTCATATGGCCGCACTGGGCCATCCAATTGTCGGAGACCGGCTGTATGGGCTGGGCGACCCGGCAGAGCCCCTCTTATTGCATGCGAGCGGGCTGAGATTCACACATCCTCAAAATGCTGTGGAAATCACGCTGTCAGCGCCGATTCCATTCGCCTGAATTGCACCCATATGCGGATTTCGGCGCTTGTGGGCAGTATGTGTCACATATGTGTCAAGCAGCCGCGTTATGAGGCCCCATAAGGCTTGGAATGGTGCGCGGCTAAATGCTTGAAACCTTCGGACATCTACCCATCGCATGGCTCCTGTTTGCAGTTCTGGCAGCAGCGGGCTTCGTCGCGTTTTTCGTCGGACGCACAGAGGCTGTCGGTGCTGCACGCGGAAGCTCAATACGCCTCAACTCGCAGCCTAATTACCATGGCTACTTTGTCGCGCTCTCTACCGTCGGACCAGCAGCCATAATACTCGGGCTCTACGCCCTGTTTGGGGACGTTCTCGTCCGCAGCGTCCTGGTCAGCGAACTGCCGCAACGCCTACAGGATCTCAGTTCAGTTGAACTCGGCCAGTATGTCGACCGCATCTCCGAGCACGCCTCACGGCGCGGTGCACCGGATACCGGCAACGCCCTATTTGATGCTGCGTCTAACCGCTTCACTGACCTTCTCGGTATGTCCAGGCTCATCGCCCTGGCCCTGGCCTTGCTTGCGGCCGGGATTGGTTTCTGGTTCGCACGTCGTCGCCTGTCGGTTGATTTTCGCGCCCGCTCCCGTGTCGAAGATGGCATCAAGCTTGGACTTTTCCTCTGTGCCGCCATCGCCATCCTGACAACGATCGGCATCGTGGCGAGCCTTTTCTTCGAGGCCATCCGTTTCTTCTCACAGGTCTCGTTCTTCAGTTTCATCTTCGGAACTGAATGGAATGCGCAAACTGGAACAGACTTCGGCGCCATCCCGCTTTTCTTCGGCACGTTCATGATTGCCGCGCTCGCGATGCTGGTGGCCGCTCCCATCGGGCTTCTCTCCGCAATCTACCTGTCGGAATATGCCAGCCCTCGTTTCCGCAGCATCGTGAAGCCAATTCTTGAACTGCTCGCCGGTATCCCGACCGTCGTCTACGGCTTCTTTGCCCTGCAGTTCGTTGCCCCGATTGTTCGTGCATCTGCCAACTGGATCAACGCCCTGCCTTTCGTGCCCGACGGCCTGCTGGCTGCCCAGCCCACTAGCGCGCTGGCAGCCGGCATCGTGATGGGCATCATGATCATTCCTTTCGTATCCTCCCTCTCCGACGATGTTATCAATGCTGTCCCCCAGACGCTGCGAGACGGCGCCTACGCGATGGGGGCAACGAAGTCAGAAACGGTGAAACAGGTTGTCATGCCTGCCGCCCTGCCCGGCGTGATTGCGGCCCTTCTGCTGGCAGTCTCCCGCGCCATTGGTGAAACCATGATTGTCGTGATGGCAGCCGGACAACGCGCTCAGATCACACCTGACCCGACCGCTGACCTCACCACGATCACCGTCCAGATCGTTGCACTGCTCACCGGTGACACCGAATTCGACAGCCCGAAAACACTATCCGCCTTCGCGCTCGGCTTCGTCCTGTTCATCGTAACGCTTGGCTTCAACCTGATCGCCCTGCGCGTGGTACAGAAATACAGGGAAAAATATGAATAGCCCGGCGCCAGATACTCCCAAAACAGGCACCTTCGTCACCGAAGAAGCCCTGAAGCGCCTGAAGAAGCGCCACGCTGCCGAAGCGCGCTTCAAACTGTACGGCCAGCTGGCGATCGCGACTGCGGTGATTGCGCTTGTCACATTGCTGGTGTCCATAATCGGGCAGGCAAGCTCGGCATTTTCCCGTCACGTGCTGACTTTCGATGTCGTTCTGGCCGAAAGCCAGATCGATCCGGCTGGGACTCGCGACCCCGACCAGCTCGCGCGCAATGTCAGCGGTTTCAACCTGCTGCTTCAGGACCAGCTATCGGAGGAATTCCTCACCGATGATGTCGACCGCCCCCAGCAGCGTGAACTTTATGGTCTTTTCACCCGCCTCGCCGTGCTGCCGATTGCGCGCAAAACTGCCGAAGATGTGACAACAGTTGGAACGGAGCAACGTTTCAATGTTGCTCTCGCTGACGATATAGACCTGTTTCTCAAGGGTGGGGTAACGGACAGGAAGAACCTGAAACTGGGTATGATCAACTCAGTGAGCGGCACAATCAACGAAGGCTTCGATGTAACCTTCTCGAACGCTGATGCTGTCGGCACACTTAACAAAGCGCTCTCGAATTTTCAGACAGACTCCATTGGTGGAAATATCCCCGTGGCGCTGCTCGGGCTTGGCAATACATGGTACACGTTGAACGGTGTTACCGAGACCACAGCAACACTGACATATTTGGCTGGTGCGCGTGCGCCGCCGGCGCAAGGCGTTGCCGCCCGTGCACTGGTTCTTGCTCAAGGCGCTGACAATCGAACGGTTTCGAACCGCCAGATAGCCTGGACGATGCTCCTTGAGGACGCTGGACGCATCAAGTCAAAGTTGAACACCACTCTTTTCAGCAATGCCGACAGCACATATCCTGAACTGGCAGGCACTGCCGCGGCAGTGGTTGGCTCCCTGCTGACCATGCTGGTTTGCGGAATGCTTGCTATTCCTGTCGGCATATTCGCCGCCGTCTATCTTGAGGAATTTGCGCCCAAGAACCGGATGACGGACCTCATCGAGGTCAACATCAACAATCTGGCGGCTGTGCCGTCGATCGTGTTTGGTCTGCTGGGCGCTGCCGTCTTCATCAATTTCCTCGGCCTGCCCCGGTCCGTGCCCCTGGTCGGCGGACTGGTGCTCGGCCTCCTGGTCCTGCCAACCGTGATTATCGCTTCGCGTGCCGCCCTGAAATCTGTGCCCCCTTCAATCCGGACGGCAGCGCTCGGCGTCGGGGCCTCAAAGACGCAATCGGTCTTCCATCACGTCCTGCCGCTTGCTGCCCCAGGCATTCTAACCGGCGCGATTATCGGCATGGCGCGCGCTATCGGGGAAACCGCACCGCTCCTGCTGATTGGCATGGTCGCTTTCGTTGCCGAAGTTCCAAATGGCCCGACGGACGAATCCACTGTGCTGCCCGTACTAATCTACAAATGGTCCACCGGCGCCGAACGCGCCTGGGAGCCGATGACCGCGGCCGCAATCATCGTGCTCCTTATCTTTCTTGTGTTGATGAATCTCATCGCGATCATCCTCAGGCGCCGCTTTGAAAGGAGATGGTAGTCATGGACGGCAACATCGAAGACTTTACAGAAACTGCAAAACCGAGACAGGCTGCCAATATGGCTGACATGACAAAAGTCGACTGCCAGAACATTGATGTCTATTACGACGACAAACAGGCGATCTATGATATCTCCCTGGAGATTCAGGACCGGGCAGTTACCGCTTTCATCGGCCCATCAGGGTGTGGCAAATCCACCTTCCTGCGCTGCATCAACCGGATGAATGATACGATCGAGTCGGCAAAGGTGTCGGGCAAGATCTTCATGGACGGCGCTGACATCAACGATCATTCGATCGATCCGGTGCTGCTGCGATCCCGCGTCGGCATGGTCTTCCAGAAGCCGAACCCTTTTCCGAAATCGATCTATTACAATATTTCCTATGGTCCGCGTATTCACGGCCTCGCTTCGAGCAAGGGCGAGCTGGATGAGATTGTCGAGGCTTCGCTGCGCAAGGCCGGGCTTTGGGAAGAAGTAAAGGACCGTCTTTCCGCACCAGGAACAAGCCTGTCAGGTGGCCAGCAGCAGCGCCTCTGCATTGCCCGGGCGATTGCGGTGAACCCGGAAGTCATCCTCATGGACGAACCATGCTCGGCGCTCGACCCCATCGCAACTGCACGCATTGAAGAACTGATCGATGAGCTACGCGAACGCTATTGCATCGTCATCGTTACCCACTCGATGCAGCAGGCCGCCCGCGTTTCGCAGCGAACGGCCTTCTTCCATCTTGGTAAACTGGTAGAGTATGGTGACACCGAACGCATATTCACCAACCCTGAAGACAGCCGGACACAGGATTATATCACTGGCCGGTTCGGATAATGGCGCGAAACGAAACACATATGTCAGAACATATCGTCACAGCCTTCACAGATGAACTTGAGCATCTGTCTGCAAAACTGCTCCGAATGGGCGGTCTCGCCGAGTCCATGATCCTCGATGCGAGCCGTGCAGTCACGACTTACGACCTTGAACTTGCAAGACAGGTCATCAAGCGTGACCAGGCCATTGATGAGCTGGAAGGCGAGGCCGAGAAGGCTATCATCCGCCTGATCGCGCTGCGTCATCCCATGGCGGCCGACTTGCGAGCCGTTCTCGGCGCAATGAAGCTTGCCGGTGACATCGAACGTATCGGTGATCTTTGCAAGAATATCGGCAAGCGTTGCCTCGAACTGACAGGTGATGAAAACCGCGCCGCCGTCAAAGGCATTGAACGCATGTCACGCGCCGTCTCCCACCAGCTGCAATTGGCGCTCGATTGCTATCTGCGCCAGGACATCAAAGCCGCTGTGACGGTCCTGGATCTCGATGATGACATCGACGACCACTACACCTCGCTGTTCCGTGAGACCCTGACCTACATGATGGAAGACCCTCGCCAGATCGGTTCGAATACTCATTTGATCTTCATGGCAAAGAACCTTGAACGGATCGGCGATCACGCGACGAATATTGCCAAGGCCGTATACTATATGGTCACCGGCGAAGCCGCGACGCCTGAGAATATCGCGTCGCGCGAGACCAAACCGGGAGCATGAAATTGAAACCGTTCGTGCTCATTGCAGAAGACGAAAAAGCCGTTGCAGAGCTCCTTCGCTACAATCTGGAACGCGAAGGCTATGACACCGCTGTCGCGCCGGATGGCGACGAAGCGATGATCCTGATGGACGAACGCGTACCCGACCTCGTCCTGCTTGACTGGATGCTGCCAAAAGTGCCGGGCATTGAAGTCTGCCGCCGTATCCGTTCCAGGCCCGAAACGGCGAACCTGCCGGTCATCATGCTGACGGCACGCTCGGAAGAAGCCGATCGAATTCGCGGGCTCGATACCGGCGCCGACGATTATGTTACCAAGCCATTCTCCACTACGGAGCTCATGGCGCGTGTCAGGGCCGTTCTCCGCAGGATTCGCCCCGCCCTCATTGAGGACAAGATCACGATCGGCGACATCACGATTGACCGGACAACACATACTGTCAGCCGCGATGACAAGACAATCCACCTGGGCCCGACCGAATTTCGCCTGCTCGATCATTTCATCCAGCACCCTGGTCGCGTCTTTTCGCGCGAGCAGTTGCTGGACGGCGTCTGGGGCTCGGACGTTTATGTCGAAGCCCGTACCGTCGATGTACATGTCGGGCGGCTGCGCAAGGCCCTGATGAGCCAGGGTGGTGACGATCCGATCCGCACGGTTCGCTCGGCAGGTTATTCCCTTAAGGGCAATTAATCGCGCACGATCATGTCGGATACGCTTGCAAATTTGGAATGAACGATCTAGCCGCCAAGCTAGATTAGCTTTGTATTTGCGGAGGTAGAAGATGCGTATCGGTGTCCCCACAGAGATCAAGAAGCAGGAATCCCGCGTCGGGCTCACGCCGGAAAGCGTCGGCGACCTTGTCGATGCCGGGCACGACGTTTTCATCCAGAAAGGCGCTGGACTTGGTTCAGGCTTCTCCGACGAAGACTATATTTCTGTCGGTGCAGGCATCGTCGCTGACGCGGACGCCGTGTTCAAATCTGCAGAGCTGATCGTCAAGGTCAAAGAACCCCAGCCAGAAGAAACCGCCCGTCTGACACCAGATCACACGCTGTTCACCTATCTTCACCTCGCCCCGGACCCGGTTCAGGCCAAAGGTTTGATCGCATCTGGCTGTACCGCCATAGCCTATGAAACTGTGACGGAGCCATCTGGCGGATTGCCGCTCCTTCGTCCGATGAGCCAGGTCGCCGGTCGCATGTCGATGCAGGTTGCCGCCTGGGCGCTGATGCGGACAAAACGTGGACGCGGCTTGTTGCTCGGCGGTGTGCCAGGCACGCAACCTGCAAAAGTGATTATCGTAGGCGGCGGCGTATCCGGCACAAATGCTGCGGAAATCGCCGTGGGGATGCGCGCCGACGTTACCGTCTTCGACCGCAACAATAATCGTCTCGCCGAACTGGATGCCCAGTTCAACGGTCTGGTGAAAACCATGTTCTCGACCAAGGCTGCTCTCGAAGCCGCCGTTCGAGAAGCTGACCTTGTGATCGGCGCGGTACTGATCCCCGGTGCATCGGCGCCAAAACTGATCAAGCGCGAGCAGTTGAAAACAATGAAACCGGGTGCTGTGCTCGTCGATATTGCCATCGATCAGGGCGGGTGTTTCGAAACCTCCCATGCGACTACGCATGAAGATCCGATCTATGATGTCGATGGCATCCTGCATTATTGCGTCGCCAACATGCCAGGTGCCGTTCCGCGCACGTCAACCTACGCCCTCAACAACGCCACCCTGCCCTTCGTCCTCCAGATCGCCAACAAGGGCACGAAGGAAGCGCTCAACACCAACCCGCACCTTGCCAACGGCCTGACTGTTTCAGAAGGCCACATTACCCATGAGCAGGTCGCCAAGGACCTCGGCATGGAATTCAGATTGCCGGACTGGTTCAAACGAGGCGAATAAAATCGAGATAAGGTCTTCTCAACCTATGGATTAGTCTATACTTCGACTTTTCAGAGGGAGACGTCCATGATTCTTCGGTTCGCACTTACGGGATTGGCTGCATGTTTAATGTTGGCCAGCTGCGTCAGCAAACACAAAACCGTAGCTGAGCAAATCGATCCGGGCCAAATTCCCAAGAATGCAGGCATCCTCGTGATGGTTCCTCAGGACGGGTCATTTGGCGAAACGGTCTATAGTGGCTCTGGGATGACGACAGCGCGAGCAACGATCGACGCGCTCTCACCGCACACGATTGCAGTCCAGCTGGCCCCCAAGAATGTCTCTATGGAAGAAGCTCTGAGTTTCGCCCGCGAGTCGGATATTGGTTACGTTCTTCAGACTGAGATTCTGAACTGGGAAGATCGTGCGACTGAATGGTCAGGGCGTCCCGACCGGATAACCTTGCAGATGAGCGTCTACGAAAGCGCACAAGGTGAACTGATCGCCACAGAAACAGCAAAGGCTAGCAGTAAGTGGGCGACCTTCGGTGGCGATCACCCACAGGATCTGGTTCACATTCCGTTGGAAGCCTTCTTCGCCAAGCTATTCTGACGCGTTTTACAGATGTCTCAGTGTTGCAAGCAGGTCCGCCATATCTTCAGGCAGTGGCGCCTCAGCTTGCACATCTTCGCCCGTAACCGGGTGCACGAAGCCGAGACTTGCCGCGTGCAGTGCCTGTCTCGAGAATTTCAGTGCAAGCCGCTTGGCGTCCGCGACCGTCTCATCACTGCCATAGGCCTTGATGCCGCGATGCCGGCCATAGGTTGGATCACCAATCAGCGGCGCGCCGATATGCGCCATGTGAACCCGGATCTGATGCGTACGGCCCGTTTCCAGCTGGCACTGTATCAGTGCGGCAGCCGGGAGCCCGGTGGCCCGTTCAAGCTCTCCGAACGTTTCGATAGCCTTGTAATGGGTAATGGCGTGACGGCCCTCTTCGCTCTCTTCATCGCGGATGACGGCCATCTTCTTGCGGTCCTGCGTTGAACGGGCAATCCGCGTTTCGACCGTTCCAACAAGAGGTCGCGGTGCCCCACGCGTAATCGCGAGATAAGTGCGCTCTATGTCGTGCTCGGCAAACAGCGCTGCCAGCCCGGTATGGGCTGCTTCTGTCTTGGCGACCGCAAGCACCCCGGTTGTGCCTTTGTCGATACGGTGCACGATACCTGGCCGTTCGACACCACCAATGCCGGGTAACTCTCCCTTGCAATGATGCAGGAGGGCGTTGACCAGTGTGCCCTGCCAGCTGCCGGGGGCCGGATGGACCGCCATACCAGCTGGCTTGTTGATCAGCAGGAGATGCTCATCCTCGAACAGGATATCGAGCGCAATGTCCTCAGGTTCAGGCGTTGCAGCGATCGGCGGCGGCATATCGAGACTGTAAGTGCTTCCCGGGCGTACGCTGGCTTTCGGGTCCGTCGTGACTGTGCCATCCACTGTCACTGCACCCGCCTGGATCAACGCCTTCGCGCGGGACCGTGAAAGGTCGGCAAACTGTTCTGGCAGGAACCGGTCTAGCCGGGTTCCCGCGTCGCTTGTCTGTGCTGTCGCAATAAGTTTTTCCATTTCAAGCAGCTTATAGACGCAGTTTCGCGCAACCGTCATGATGGCGAGATAACAAGAGGTGTTTTTTCCGGGAGGCATCCGCCATGAGCAAGATTTCAAGACGTCATTTTCTGGGGTTCAGCGCGGGGGCGGCGGGGCTTGCGGCCTGCACGACCAGCAGCGCACTCAACGGCTCGTTTTCCGATACCCGCATGGCCTATCAGGGCGAAGCCAGTTTTCAGCACGGCGTCGCCTCGGGGGATCCGCTGAGTGACCGGGTCATCCTCTGGTCACGCGTCACGCCAGAAGACGACACAGCCACGAGCCCTATTCCTGTCAGCATTCTGGTTTGTAGCGACGCCGACATGACCATGCCCGTGGCCCACGCGCTGACAGAGGCGACGCCCGGCCGTGACTTCACGGTCAAAGCCGATGTCGAAGGCCTGGATCCCGCCACCGAGTATTTTTACCAGTTCACGGCAAAAACTGCGGCCGGCGATATCAGATCAAGTATCGCGCGAACCAGGACGCTCGCGGCTTCGGGGGCGGCACCGGTCAAGTTCGCCGTGGTTTCCTGTTCGAACTTTCCGTTCGGCTATTTCAATGTGTATGACGAGGTTTCAAAACAGAGCGACCTGGATGCCGTGATCCATCTCGGCGACTATATCTACGAATACGGTGTCGATGGCTATGGCGGGACCGAGGGCAAGGCGCTCGGCCGTAATCACGAACCGCCCATGGAAATCGTAACGCTCGGTGATTACCGGATGCGCCACAACCAGTATAAGCGAGACATCAAGCTTCAGGCCGCGCATGCCGTTGCCCCGTGGCTGTGCACCTGGGATGATCATGAGAGCACGAACAATTCCTATCGTACCGGCGCCGAGAACCATCAGCCGGAAACAGAAGGCAACTGGACCGACCGCAAGCAGGCTGCAATCCAGGCCTATATGGAATGGATGCCTGTGCGTTCCCCTGAGCCCGGACGGGCTGCCAGCGCCATGTATCGCACCTTCAATTTCGGCGACACGGCCAGCGTCTTTTGCCTCGAATCCCGCCTCACGGGCCGTTCTGACGAAATCGCATGGGGCACTGAGCTAGGCGGAATTGCGCCAGAAGATGTGCCCGCAAAAGCCGCAGATATCATGCAACGCGTATCAGCTCCGAACCGCACCATGCTGGGCCAGAAACAGGAAGAGTGGCTTTCAGACGGGCTCAAATCATCAACCGCGAGCGGCAAGGCGTGGCAGGTGCTTGCCAACCAGGTCATACTGGCGAAGGTCATTCCGCCAAACATGATGCAGACCCTGACGCCCGAGCAACAGGCCGCGCAAACCGGCTATGTCGCTTCAATGATCCCGTTCAGCCAGCTTGGGCTGCCTTTCAATCTCGATGCCTGGGATGGCTTTCCTGCAGCGCGTGAACGTCTCTACAAATCAGCCGCAACGGCGGGCGCACGTCTCGTGGCCTTTACAGGCGATACGCATACGGCATGGGCCAACACCTTGCATGATGAAGCAGGCAATCGCCGCGGCATTGAACTGGGCTGCACCTCCGTCAGCTCGCCTGGTATGGGGAAATATGTGACTGATGTCCCGGATCTCGGCGATCAGTTTGCAGCGGCTAATCAGGACGTCGAGTGGTACGATCCCAATGGTCACGGCTACACGCTCGTCACACTGACCGCAGACGCAGTGGCATCTGACTTCTACAAGGTCTCAACAATTGAGGAAGAGACCTATACCACGCAGAAAGTCGCGAGTTTCATCAGCCGGCGTGACGGTGATTCCGCAACTGGGCTGAAGCCGGCCTAGCCCCGGCCGCGATAAGGCGCGACGCCGGTATCGGGTACATACAACCCGTCCGGCTCAGCGCCGGTCTGCCAGAATACGTCGATGGGAATCCCACCACGCGGATACCAGTAGCCATAGATGCGCAGCCATTTCGGAGAGAGCAGCTCATTCAGGCGCTTGCCGATTGCGACGGTGCAATCCTCGTGAAAAGCGCCATGATTGCGGAACGACGTCAGGTAGAGTTTCAGACTCTTGCTTTCGACAAGCCATTCATCAGGGGCATAGTCAATAACGATATGTGCAAAGTCGGGCTGGCCGGTAACCGGGCAAAGCGAAGTAAATTCCGGCGCGGTGAAGCGCGCAAGATAGAGCGTATCGCGATGCGGATTCGATACCCGCTCCAGCTTCGCCTCCTCAGGCGAGGCGGGCATGGGGCTCGAGGCGCCGAGCTGGTCAAGGCCTGAATAAATATCGTTCGGCATGAGCTATCCCCAGATTCGTGGCAACAGGTTGAAACTGAAGGCCATATAAAGCGCATAGCCGGCGAGCAGAACCGCCCCTTCCCAGCGCGCCAGTTTCCGGCCGGTATAGGCAAATACGAAAAGCAGGAACACGGAGAGGGCAAGTGCTGTCATGTCCTGCATGCCGACAATGCTCTGTCCCGGCTCATATGTCATGGCTTCGACCTCGATCGGCGCTGTGCCGTCAGACACGGCCGGGGCAAGAACGCTGAACGGGTAGACCGACGCCGATATCCCCATGATACCCAGTATATTGAAGATATTCGAACCGATTACATTGCCCAGCGCCACATCAGGCCGCCCCTTGATGGCAGACACGATCGCGGTAACGAGTTCAGGCAGGCTTGTGCCTATGGCAACAATCGACAAACCGATTACCGTCTCGGAAATACCGAAAGCCCGCGCTAGATCCGACCCGCCGGCCACGAGCAGCTTTGCCCCGATAATCACGCCTGCAATCCCGCCAACCGCCAGCAGAAGCGACAACCATAGCGGTTCGTGCGTCTCGACCGTTTCGGCTTCGCCAGTATGAACTTCTACAGCGGTCGAGCCCCTGCGCCGGTCGAGGATCACGGAAGCAACAAGATAGGCGATCAGAAGGGCAATGAAAAACAGGCCCATCAGCCTGCTGAACCCGTCAAACCAGAGCACGACCGCAAACAGGATTGTCGCGCCGAGCATGACAAGACCATCCCGCGCCAGCGCCCGCGGATTGGTCGCGATAGGGTACACAAAACAGGCCGCTCCGATCACCAGCAACACATTTGCGATATTCGATCCGACCACATTCCCGACCGATATCCCCACCGCGCCATTTGACAGGGCCTGAAGGCTGGTCACCAGTTCTGGCATGGATGTACCGCAACCCACCAGGGTAAGGCCGATCATCAGTTCGGACATGCCAAGCTTGCGGGCCGCACCAACGGACCCCCGGACCAGGACTTCACCGCCGACCAGCAATAGGATCAGGCCGCCGATGATAAAGGCTAAGGTGAGCATAGGTGAGATTCCCGATATGGGCACAATGCCCAGTTCAACCGGCCTTTTAGCGGGTCGTGCAAAGAAAGCCAAAGCCGGTTTCCATATGGCCGACTTTGCTTACACTCCTCAATTGAATTGAAGGGGAAAGCAATGCGTCAGCCAGTCCAGCTCATCATCGTCAGCCTGCTGTTTGTCGTGGCTGCCTGCGCCACCCCCGCGTCAGGCAAAGCAGACCCAGCCAGCAAAGCGGATATCATCTCGGTGATCGAAACACAGAAGGCCGCGTGGAATGACGGGGACATCGACCTGTTCATGGCGGGCTACTTGCCGTCACCCGATTTGAGATTTGCCTCTGGCGGCACTGTCACACGCGGATTTGAACAGACACTCGCCCGTTACAAGACGCGCTATGCCGGACGCGCCGCCATGGGCACGCTCGACTTCACGGACCTGGAGGTCGTGCAACTCGCACCAGACGCGGCGGTTGTTCATGGCCATTGGGAACTGACACGTGAAAACGATCAGCCGTCCGGCCTGTTTACGCTTGTCTTCAGAAAATTCGATGGCGAGTGGAAGATTATCAGCGACACGACAACATCGGCTGATTGATCAGCCCGCAATCAAAGCTAAGACACACTTTCGCAAAACCCGCACGAAATGAGCGGAGGGGACATGTCGCGCGCAACACTTGAAATAACGACCAGCAATTCACGCCTCGAGACGGCCATTGAAAGCAGCTGGTTCCGCAATCTGATTACCGGGCTGATCGTGATCAATGCGGGGATACTCGGCGTCCTGACCTACGAAGACAGCCTGTCACCGCAGACCGTGATGGTACTGGAAGCGATGGACCGGGCCATCACATTTGCGTTTGCCTTTGAAATTGCCCTCAAGCTGATCGTCTACCGCTTCAACTTCTTCAAGCTGGGATGGAACTGGTTCGACTTTGTGGTCGTCGCAGTTTCACTTGTGCCGGGTGGTGCGGGCTTCTCGGTCCTGCGGGCCATGCGTGTCCTGCGGGTTCTCCGGCTGTTGCACGTCGTGCCTATGATGCGGCGCATCACCGAAGCCCTGTTCAAGGCCCTGCCGGGCATGGGTGCCATCGTCGCCGTACTCGCCTTGCTCACTTATGTTTACGCGGTGATGGCCACCAACATGTATGGCGACACGTCGAATGAGGAAGTCCAATTGCTATTTGGCGATTTGCCAAGCTCTGCTTTCTCGCTTTTCCAGGTCATGACGATGGATGGATGGCGGTTTGAAGTCGTTCAGAAAGTCATTGATGACGGCCATCCGGGTGCATGGCTGTTCTTCATGACCTTTATCTTCATTGCGAGTTTTGCGGTCCTCAACCTCTTCATAGCACTGGTCGTCGAGGCCCTCGCGGCGGAGCAGAAAGCGGTCACCGAAGAACTCATCGAAGATCTGGAGGAAGACGTTGAGCATGCCGAGGAAGAGCGCGACGAAATCCTGGCCCTCATGAAGGAAATGCGCGCAGAAATTGCCGGGCTCAAACAATCACTTCAACGTGACAATCCATAAAGCTGCGCCTGACTGCCTTGACCGCCTTCCCGTACAGTTGAAATAAAGTACGAAGACACTTGACCTCCCGAGACTGATTTTGCTCACAAAATCCGCTATAGACAAAACTCAATGAGCCTCTGGCAACTGATGATCGATGGCGGCAAGCGCCTGTTCGACAGTGACGCACCGGATGAGTCGGCGCTGGTCGATACCGGCTGCGCACCAGATCCGAACGATGTCGGCTTCACCGCCGCTGTCATAGGGCTCAGCGCGAAAATGGCCGCAGCGGACGGACGTGTCAGCGACAATGAAGTCATGATGTTCTCGCGCATTTTCCGCGCGACTCCAGAAGATGCGAACAATGTCCGCCGCGTCTTCAATATCGCGCGCCAGACTGTACGCGGTTACGAAGCCTATGCTCGCAAGATTGGACGCAAATACTCATCCCGCCCTTGCCTGCTCGAAGGCGTGCTGGACGGGCTCTTCATGATCGCCGGTGCCGATGGCGTCGTGACCAGTGACGAGCTGGATTATCTGCGGACCGTGTCCGAGAATTTCGGCTTCGACGACTCCACGTTCCGCCGCATCCGGGCCAGCCACCTCGGCCCTGACCGCGATGACCCTTATCACGTGCTTGGCGTGGCGCATGACGCTGCATTCGATGATATAAGGCGGGCCTATCGCAAATTGATGGCCGACAATCATCCGGATCGCATTGTCGGCAACGGCGCCCCGCGTGAGTTTGAACTGGCGGCTCATGACAAGGCAGCTGCCATCACAGGCGCCTATGCCCGTATTCGGGCAGAACGCGGCATGATTGCGACCAACTGATGGTCTTTTCGCTTTCGCGATTGACCTGACGGCTTACCGCCCTCATCTTTGGTACAGGAGAAAAGACCATGACCGCAGCCCGCTCAAATCTGTCCCTGGAGATGTTCATTACCCGGATCGGTAACGGCCTTCGCGAAGTTGCCCGCTGGGGCCTCCGCGGCGTTCTCGCCCTGGCTATCATTTTCATGGCCGGCGTCATCGCGGTTGTCACGGCAGCGGTCGGTCTGGTTATCGCGGCCGTCGCAGTTCTACTTCGCCTGACGGGCGCCCGCCCGTCTCACGGGGCACGGACCAAGCCAACTTCGGGACCGGAAGCAGATGGCATTACACTCAACGCCCACCGCACGGCCCGCGGCTGGACGGTAGAGTAACACTTACAGTTTCCCTTATTCAGTCTGACGGCTCGCTTTCCAGCGGGCCTTGAACGATCGGCACATCGTCGTTGAGGCGTGACTGGTCCCGTTGTTGGGTCACCAGTTTTCCAGCATCCCCGCTGACATAAAGCGTCTGTGTTGGGTAAGCGAAGACGATGTTCTCTTCCCGGAACTTCCGGAACAGGGCCAGCAGGACTTTCGACTTCAGCGCCATAGACCGGTTGAAATCGGGATTGAGCGTGTAAAAGACCAGTTCAAAATCGAGAGCGCTCGGCCCGACCATTGCCATGGAGCATCTGTCAAAGCTGACGCCCTGCACAGTTTTCACAAGCTCCGCAACCATGCCAGGAATGGCTTCAGCCACCTCCGTAGGCGTCTGGAAGATGACACTGAACTTCGTCTCGATCCGGCGACGCGTCATGCGCCGCATATTATGGATCTCTTCTTCCAGCAGGTTTGTATTGGAGATAATGATCTGCTCGCCGCCCCTGGAGCGGATGCGCGTCGTCTTCAGTCCGATGTCTTCGATATCGCCCCATGTCTCGCCATACCGAATTGTGTCGCCCACCTGGAAAGGCTTGTCGAGCACGATGGAGAGCGATGAAAACAGGTCGCGAAACATGCCCTGTGCGGCAAGACCAATGGCGATACCGCCAATACCGAGACCCGCGATCAGCGTCGTGACATCAGCCCCGACATTGTCGAGAATCAGCAGCAACGCAAATGACCAGATCACGACATTGATGAACCATTTGATGAGGTTCACAGCCGATGCCAGCGTATTGGCATCATTCGGGTTACGGATCGCCTGGCGCCGGATCGAGGACACCGCTGTTTCCTGCAGCAATTCGGCAACCTGCAGGGTCGCGGTCACAACGAACAGGACATGAGTGAAGGTCGACACCGTCGACGGCAGTTCCATGATCCGGTCGGTGATCACCAGCGCTACGACCATCATGAAATAGAGCCGGAACCGGTTGATGATCCGGTTGAAGATCGCAGCGACCGAATTGTCATCATTGCGCGGAAGGCGTCGCATCAGGCGCAGGACGCCCCAGCGGATGAACCACAACATGACCGTCAGACCGATCGTCATGCCAAGCGCGATCAGCGCCTCGCGGGATCCGGACGCCACCCAGCTGGCAAATTCGCTGGCCGCTTCGGTCGCTGATTCAGCGGTATCGGAGAGCGCATCAAACGGTTCAACAGACTCCCCGCGCCCATCTTCCTGGGCCTTTCCGGTCAGGATCAGAGAGTCACGAAAGATCTGCGCAATTGCCATGCCGCTTGATACGATGCGTCGCGCGCCTGCGGCAAGCGATCAAACAGCCTGCGCTTCGAACTCGCGAGCATCGACCACATTGCGCAAAGGTTCGCCTCGCAGGAACAGGGCAAGGTTCTCAAGGAACAGTTCGTCATTGCGCTTGCGCGACTCGCTGGTCAGCGCTGAAGTGTGCCCCGTAAGCGTCACACCCGGATGAGACCAGATTGGATTTTCCTTCGGCAGAGGTTCTTCACGCGTGACATCCAGTGCGGCGTGGGCTGGCCGTTTGGCGTCTAGCGCTTCAAGGAGAGCGCCCTCATCCACCAATGCCCCCCGTCCAACATTGAGGAAAAGGCTGCCCGCCTTCATAGCCTTGAAAAAGTCTGCGTCTGCAAGGTTCTCCGTCTCAGGTGTATGCGGGCAACACAGCAGGATGGCATCGGCCTGGCCGATGTCGTCAGGCCCAAAATCGTTCGGATGAACGATATGATCAGCGAAGGCTGACACCGCATCTGAACGTCGCACACCCGTCACATGCGCACCAAGACCGCGCAGCCGTCTTCCGACTGCCTCGCCAATATGACCAAAGCCATAAATCACCCAGCGTGTCGCGCCGATTTCGCGGAAATGCACTGACCGCCAGTCTTTCGCGTCTTGTCCAGCCCGGCGCTCTGCTCCGTTTCCGAACCAGTCAAATGCAGCCCACAGGACCCATTCGGCAATGGCGTCGGACTGTACATGGCTCGACGTATACGTGCCGGCTTTGGCACCAATTTTCTGGAGGAATGGATTTTCAAGCCCGGCAGCGCTCGACTGGAACCAGTTCAACCTGTCTGCGTCATACAATAATTTGGCAAACATTTTCGAGGCAGGGCTGAACCACACATCAGCATTGCCATGTGCGATCATGCCATCGGTTGCAGCCTCGCCCCATGGCCGCCCGATTTCATCATTATCTGCAACCGTCAGAGGCGATATGTGTTCAGCAAAGGGCTTGAGACGAGCCTCAAGACGGTCAAAGGTCTGATGATGCAGCAGAAGTTCAAACACTGGCGGGCCCTTTCGGTAGCTCTTTCCCTTGCCTTCCTGCCAGCCATGGCAGCTGAAGGCCAGTACCAGCCCGAATACGATTATAGTGACACCCGCTCGCAGGACTATCTGCGTGACGTCATTTCGCTTGCCTCTACGCTTGGCTCGGCCCATGCGATCCGGCTGGTCTGCAATGGCCGGGATGACCAGTACTGGCGTGTTTATATGCAGGAGTTTCTTGGCGTTGAAGCCCCCTATCAGAGCCGTTTGAGAAGCTCGATGGTGGATGCTTTCAACAGCGCGTTTTCGGCTGAGAGCTCGCGTCGCCGCAATTGCGACGAGGGCGCGGTATCGGCCGAGAAAATCTATGCGGCGACGGGCCAACGCCTCGCCAACAAGCTGGCTGAAGCCAACCTGCCCAGCGGCGCTCGTCGCAACGCAGCTGAGCAGTAACCGTATTGGCTGTCAGGCCATTTCCAGCTCCGGCCATGCGCCAACAGGCAAATAGCATTCCTGCATGCGGCGAATATAGCCGGTGAGGTTCGGGTGCGCATCAACGAGACCGACAAGCGGCGTATCGAAATACGGCGTTGCGCAGGAAATCAGGACAGCCGATACCGCTGCATCCGCAACGGTCGGCTCATCGCCGAACAGAAAGAGCCGCTCACCCAGCTGGGCCGCAATCGCAGCAACATCCCATGCGGCAAGTTGCATCTGCTCATCATGTGAATGGCGTCCAATGCCTGACTGCCACCTGGCAGTGCGGATGCTTTCACGGGTTTCATTGATGACCTGCTCGCGCATCGGTTCTGGAACAGATGCAAAAAAGAGAGCCGGGCCGTTGCGGAAGTTATCGTCATTCATCCAGCGTTCGCCCGCCATGACCGCTGCGAGATGGCCTTCCGTCATACGTTCGAAAGCCCAGCTCTGTGCCTGCTGGCGCGGCGACAAACCGTCCATGAGTGATTTACCGAGCTTCCTTTCGAAATGCGCCCGGATGAAGTTGGAATCCTGGATGATCTGGCCATCATCCTCGACATAGGGTGCCTTGTGCTTTGATACAGCATCAAGATCGGCAATCGCCCGATCGAACCTGACACCCAGCATCTGCAGCTGAATGTCGCTCTTTATCACATAAGGGCTAGGCGACGGGCAATCGAACATCGGTCCCCATCCATAAAGTGTCGTCATGGCTTTTTCCTTCCGGGCTAGAGATGCCTCTTGCTAGAACACCTCTCCTGACAGCATTATGTCAGCAGCCTGTCAGGAGAGCGGAAGTAAAATGCGACGCACCGAACGCCTCTTCCAGATCATCCAGATCCTGCGCCGCCATGCCCGGCCCGTGACCGGCCAGGCGCTCGCTGAAGAGCTGGAAACATCTGTGCGCACAATCTATCGCGACATGGCCGAATTGATCGCCCAGCGTGTGCCCATCCGCGGTGAAGCCGGCACCGGTTACGTGCTGGACCGGGGATATGACATGCCGCCCCTGATGTTGACGCCAGATGAACTGGAAGCCGCCGTTCTTGGTGCAAAATGGGTTGCGGCCCGCGGAGACGCAGCGCTCGCACGCGGCGCCGAAGACCTGATTGCCAAACTTTCCCATGTCGTGCCTGAGGAGCTGCAACCCGTAATCCTTGATGCGGGCCTTGCACCAGTTACCTATGGCGACCGAGCGAAAGACAGTTTCGATGTGTCCATCGTGCGCGGCGCGATCCGCACAAGATCACGGCTGGAAATTGACTATGCCGACGAAGAAGGCCGCACATCGTCGCGCACGATCTGGCCATTCATCATCGCCTATTGGGATCATGTCCGCCTGATTTGCGCATGGTGTGAGTTACGCCAGGATTTTCGTCATTTCCGGACTGACCGCGTGGCAGATGCCCGGATTTTGAATAGCCGGTTCCCGGAACCGATTCACCTGCTTCGCGGCCGGTGGAACGCCCAGCGCTCGCGCGAGAGAGACCGGCGAACTAGTCCTCCCTGATGATACGCGCCTTGCCACGTCCCAGCGCCAGCGCCTTGATTGCGCCGCGGAAGGTGCGGACTTCCTGTGTCGTCCACTGCCCCCGGATGAACGCATTGCGCAGATTGCGCGTCATCAGCGGCGTCTTCGCAGGTGGGTGAAAATAGCCTGCGCGTTCCAGCTCATACTCAAAGTGTTCAAACATGCCGATCAGGTCTTCGCGGCTGGCAGCTTCGCCCACGCCATCGCCCTGGCGCCCTTCAAACCGGCCGGCCTGGCCCTCATCAGCCCCCCAGCTGTGCGCAAACACGATAACCGCCTGCGCGAGGTTGAGCGACGCAAAGGCCTTGTTGACCGGATAGGTCATGATCGCGTCGCAGAGCGCGATATGATCGTTCGACAACCCTTGCGCCTCATTGCCGAACATCACGGCCGTCGACACAGATTGCGACTTCAGCCAGCCAATTGCGCCAGCTGCATCGGTGACGGGCTTTTCCATCTCGCGAGGTCTGGCCGTCGCGGCGACGATATAGCCAAGATCAGCGCAAGCGGCCTCAACACTGTCATACGCCACCACGTTAACGCCGGCTTCGAAGGCACCAGCCGAAAGAGGGTCAGCGGCCGGATTGGGCCAGCCGTCTCGCGGCGCGGCAATACGTAATTCGGTCAGGCCGAAATTCAGCATCGCTCTCGCAGTGGCGCCGATATTCTCACCGAGCTGTGGTTCGGCAAGAATGATGACCGGTCTTACAGGCTCACTCATTCTGCAGAATAGTCCGGCCAATCGAGCGAAATGAGCTGTCCACCAGCGCTGAATTGCGGGTTGAGATCAGCATCTTCCAGCAATTTGGTGAGCGCCTCACGGGGATTAGCCTGCTTGTCTTCCACAATGCGCCTGATCTGGCGGCGCTGAGCCCCTGTAGCACCGGCAAGCTGCATGGTCGTGAAATAGAGGTCCGCATCGATTCGGGGCTCTTCCATGGACACCGCAGAGTCGACGAGGCTATCCCAGAATTCATAGAGCGTGCGGCGTTTCAGGAAGCCGTCTGTCGCCAGTGCGATGAAATCGCCACAGGCGTAATTGGCAGAAAAATCCCCACGCTTCGAAACAGTCTCAAGCGACCCCTTCGCGAGAGCTGCAGCGCAGGAATCGAAAGCGTTGGAATATACCGATGCCAGGAACTGCTCGCCCCGCTCACCCATCGACGCAGCAATGAGGCTATACGACATGGTATTGGCAGCACCTTCATGGATCCATGCGGACTCATCGTCGGAAAACTGAATACCCTTTTCGGATTGGAAAAGATGTACGGCTTCATGCGCAAAGAACCATTTGAGATAGGACAGCGTGTCTGGGTCTTCGCTATTGAGCGCTGCGCCGCCGACTTCCATCATCAGGAGCTGGTCGAGCGCGCCGCCCGTCGCTGAAAGCTTCTGACCCTGCCCGCCTTTATAGGCGAGCATGACAGTTGCCTTGTTCTTCAGTTTGAACCCCCAACGACGCTCGAACTCGGAAAATATCTGCTCAAGATCGTCATCGAACCGTTCGCCGAGCCAGGCGGGCAGCGTCTTGTCGAGAACGGCAACGAAACTGTCGAACGGCTCAATGTTGCTGTCGCCCATGTAGATATAGGTCCCGTCACCCTTGATCGCATGGGAGAGGCGGCTTCCTGCAATCTTGCCATCGACGATGATCTTCTTGTCGGATGCCACCTTGATCGTCATCGCTATCGGGTCACGGTCTGACGCTTCCAGGTCACCTTCCAGCGCCTCTACATCATCCAGGGAATCAAACGGGATCAGACTGAACTGGCCTTCATAAATGGCGAGGCTACCGTCGGTGAACGCCACAAAAGGGGTGTAGTCGGCTTCAAGGGAACTGGTCAGCGGTATGATGCTGAACTTCGCCTCGCGTACTTCATCATCAAACACGATGACATCGACGCCCGCGACACGGCCGAAGCGTGCCTCGTCTGTCTCGAGTGTCCATGTCGCTTCCCTGTAATCGTTCGAAGATCGGGCAAAGGCCAGCACGGCCTGCGGCTCTTCGAAACTGTAGACAACGGACCAGTTTCCGCTTTCCTCAGGCGCCACCGTCACGGTCACGGCGGAATTTCCACCGTTCGACTGCGCTTCAGACGCTGTGGGCAGAGATAGAAAAAATGCTGCAAAAACAGCGCAAGTTCGAAATATCATCATCGGTTTGGCTCGTTTCCTCTGTGCGTGCTCGAAAGTCGCTTTTGACCAACCCAACCCTTCTGCTATAGCCGCCCGGAAAACAGTGCAACTGAAAGGACTTCCACGCGATGGCAAAGATCAAGGTCAAAAATCCCGTCGTCGAGCTCGATGGTGACGAGATGACCCGCATCATCTGGCAGATGATCAAGGACCGTCTCATACATCCATACCTCGATATCGATCTGAAATATTATGATCTCGGCATCGAGTCACGTGACGCAACCGACGACCAGATCACCATTGATTCCGCGGAAGCGATCAAGAAATACGGTGTCGGCGTCAAATGCGCGACGATCACGCCAGACGAAGCCCGCGTCGAGGAATTCGGCCTGAAGAAGATGTGGCGCTCGCCAAACGGTACGATCCGTAACATCCTCGGCGGCGTCGTCTTCCGTGAGCCGATCGTGATCTCGAACGTCCCGCGCCTCGTGCCGGGCTGGACCCAGCCCATCGTCATCGGCCGTCACGCCTTCGGTGACCAGTACCGCGCCACAGACTTCCTCGTCCCGGGCGCCGGCAAGCTGACCATGAAATGGGAAGCCTCAGATGGCTCCGACTCCAAGGAATACGAAGTCATGGACTTCCCTGAGGCGGGCATCGCCATGGGGATGTACAATTTCGACGACTCGATCCGCGACTTTGCGCGCGCCTCGTTCAATTTCGGCCTGACCCGCAAATGGCCGGTCTACCTGTCGACCAAGAACACCATCCTGAAAGCCTATGATGGCCGCTTCAAGGACCTGTTCCAGGAAGTCTTCGACAATGAGTTCAAGGAAGCCTTTGCCGAGTTCGGCGGCACCTATGAGCACCGCCTGATCGACGACATGGTCGCAGCCGCGATGAAATGGTCCGGCGGCTATGTCTGGGCCTGTAAGAACTATGATGGTGACGTGCAGTCCGACACGGTTGCGCAGGGCTTCGGCTCGCTCGGCCTGATGACGTCGGTCCTGATGTCGCCGGACGGCAAGACAGTGGAAGCCGAAGCCGCACACGGCACGGTGACCCGTCACTACCGTAACCACCAGAAGGGCGAAGCGACCTCGACCAACTCGATCGCCTCGATCTACGCCTGGACGCGCGGCCTCGCGCACCGTGGCCGGCTCGACAACACGCCGGAAGTCACCAAGTTCGCCGAAGACCTCGAGCAGGTCGTCATCGAGACCGTCGAGAGCGGCAAGATGACGAAAGACCTCGCACTGCTCATCGGTCCGGATCAGGACTGGCTGACAACGGAAGGCTTCCTCGAAGCGGTTGCCGAGAATCTCGAACAGAAGATGGCCTAAGGCGCGATCTGCATTCTCCGATTTGCGAAGCCCCGGTCATTCGGCCGGGGCTTTTCTTTTTTCTGGAAGCAGGCTTCATGAACCTTATGAAGGGGTTTCTTGATCGCTTTCCAAAGCCTTTGGTTGTTAGTGTGCTGATGGTCGGCGGCACGGTCAGCGCCTTTTCCTCGCGCTCGTGCTCGCGAACGACAACGCGGCAACACGAGAGCGCCCTGATTGTGGAATAAATTTTCGAGGCACATTCATAAACTTTGAAGCGTGCGAACGGTCCGTAGAACGCTGATGCGACTTTCGGGTGGAGGGAGCGGCATGTCGAGCAACAGAACGCAGGGGAAAGCTCCGGGCTGCCTTTGGGCGGTCGGGGCTTTTTTTGGTCTGCTCATGGTTGGCTTTGTCAGCACAAAGCTCTTCCAGCCGCAGAAACTGGCACAGGCCAAGGCGTGTATCGGCAATATTTCCGCTGCCGAGCCGCCGCTGCAGAACCTCTGCGATTATCCGGTCAATATGCAGCTCTGCCTCTTTGCGAAGACGGGCGATGACATCTGCCGGACGCTGACGCTGCAGCCAGGCGACGGCTTTGACCGAGCGGCAATCGACGCTGATCTGGCACGCCTCGGCGGCCTGCTGCGGGCCGAGACCTATGCCTGCAAGCTGCCCTACATGCCGGGCATGGTTGAAAACTGGAATACAAAACGGATGCAGCAGGGCTGCCTGCCCAAGGGCGAAACCGACCCCCGCTAAAATGCTTTTCTTTCATCGCCCTGCCGCTAGACTTGATGGCGAACGGGGGGCAAAATATGAAAAAACTGCTTGGGCGCATTCCGAACTGGTTGCGCGTTATCCTGATCTTCGTCGCGGTATCGGCGGGTGCAAGCTATCTCTCGCGCTTCACCAATCCGACGGCCCATGCGAACGCCAATGAGTGCCTGCAGCGCGACGGCGGGTCTGGCCCCTACACCAATGGCTGCAAGCAGCCGATCAATGCGCGCTACTGTTTCCGCTCTGCAAGCATCGAGAAGACGTGCGGTGTGGTCGAGCTCGCGCCGGGGGAAACGATGAGCGAGCTGCGCGACGAGTTCGACGCGGCGAAGGAAAACCACCCTGTCACCCGCACCACAGTTCATGCCTGTAAACTGCCCTTCATTCCCGGCGATGTAAAAAGCGTGCAGAACTCGGCGCGGCTGGTGGATGGCTGCCGCAAACCCGACAAGGACGCTTGAGCCGGCCTACCTGTAGATGATCCGCTGTTCGTGCTGCTGCTGCTGCGGCTCAGGCTGCGTCGTCACAATCATAGGCGCTTCAGCCACCTTCGGCACCGTCGATGGTCCATGGCAGGTTTTCAGCAACCGCTCTGACTGGTAAGCTGATGGCGGCGGCGTGAAGCGCGCTTCCATGCCGTCGATGATCAGATCGCAATTGCAATCGACGCCTTCGGTCTCCGCCCCGTCAATGCTCTGATAGATCAGCTTGCAGCCATTCTTCGCCTGCGTGGAAATCCGCGTCTGCAGCGCATGCCCGCCCTGTTCCCACGTGGTTGAGACAGACCGGCAGACATCATCTGCAACAGCCGGGGCGGCAAGCAGGCAAAAGCCCGCGACGAGGAAGGCGCGTTTCATGCCGCCCCCAAAGCATGATCCGGGCCAGTTTCAGCCCCTATCCGACGATCACATGTTCCTCGTTGAACCAGAGCGGGGAGTGCGGCAGGTCGATAAATTTACGCTCGTCCGCCAGCAGGGCCGCGCTGGCTTCCGCATTGCCTGCATTCTCGCCAGCCTTGAACAGCGCGTCCCAGCTCTCGAACCAGAGCTCGGCAATCCCGTCATACATCTCCGGCGCATCGCGGCTGTCACGCATCACCTGATTGAAGTCATGGCTGAGGGCGTGGCTCTGCACATAGCGGACAATACCTAACGTCTTTGCATGTTTTGCAACGAGCGGCGCATGAGTCTCGCGCCAGTAGACCTGAAATTGCTCGCGGCTGAGATGCGGCAAACGCTTCAGGCAGAAAGTAAGCTTGATCATGAAGTCCTCCCGTTTTTGCTGGGAGGATACGCGCAGAGACCTTAGTCGACCAGCTCGTAGCGGTAGGATTCGATGACCGTGTTGGCGAGCAGCTTCTCGCACATTTCTTTTACGCGGGCGTCTTCCTTGCCGGCCTCGACACCTTCGAGGTCAAGCTCGATCACCTTGCCGATGCGCGCGCCCTTGACCTCATCATAGCCCATACGGCCGAGCGTGTCGGCTACAGCCTTGCCCTGCGGGTCAAGAACACCGGGCTTCAGACCGACATGGACAATGGCTTTCATGAGCAGACCCTCAAGGCAGGAATTTCAACGCACGCAGCGTTTAGCTGATTTGGCCTGCTTTTCAAACAAGCCGTGAGGGCTATTTGCCCGCCGAATTGAAGTCGAGGATATCGGCAACCTGGCCGCTTTCCTTGATGATGCCGAGACGGCGCGCGACTTCGGCATAGGCTTCGGTCACTCCGCCAAGATCACGGCGGAACCGGTCCTTGTCGAGTTTCTCATTCGTCTCGATATCCCACAGGCGGCAGCTGTCCGGACTGATTTCGTCAGCCAGGATCGTACGCACCATCTCGCCTTCGAAATGCCGGCCAAATTCGAGTTTGAAGTCGATCAGGCGGATGCCGGCGCCTGCGAACAGCCCGCACATGAAATCATTCACACGCAGCGAGAGGGAGATGATGTCATCCAGTTCCTGCGGACTTGCCCACCCAAATGCCGCGATGTGCTCTTCCGACACGAGCGGATCACCGAGTTCGTCCTTCTTGTAACAGAACTCCACGATCGCGCGGGGAAGTGCCTCCCCCTCAGGTATGCCGAGGCGCTTGGACATCGTCCCGGCCGCCACATTGCGCACAATGACCTCGAGCGGAATGATCTCGACCTTGCGGATCAGCTGTTCGCGCATGTTGAGCCGCTTGAGAAAATGGTTCGGTATCCCGACAGCGGCGAGCCGCGTCATGATGAATTCGCTGATACGGTTGTTCAGCACGCCCTTGCCATCCAGCACGGCTTTCTTCTCGGCATTGAACGCCGTCGCATCATCCTTGAAGTACTGGATCAGCGTGCCTGGCTCAGGCCCTTCGTAAAGGATCTTTGCCTTGCCCTCATAAATCATGCGCCTGCGCGTCATCGCCATCTCCTCCGGAGAGCGAGGGATGGCGCGCGACCTGCCCCTGCACCGCCCCTCAATAAGCCCGGATTGATACTCCGAAGCGTGCCTCGAAACAAACGATGATTCAGCAACCACTTCAACGGGAATCGAATGGGAAAGCAGGTCGGTCTTGCACGAAGGCCTGTGAGCGCACTATATCGCGCCAGACATTCAAAAGCCCACATACACAGGAAGGCTTTCCTCAATGAGCACATTCGATGATCGTGAACGCGCCGAAGAAGCCAAATACGCCCACGATTCGGCGTTGAGCTTCAAAGTCATGAACCGCCGCAACAAGCTGCTCGGCCTCTGGGCCGCTGAGCTGCTCGACCTGCGCGGCAAGGATGCCGATGAATATGCAAAGTCGGTTGTGCGTTCAGACCTGGAAGAGCCGGGCGATGAAGACGTCTTCCGCAAAATTCGTGGCGATCTCGATGCCAAGGGTGTTGACCGCTCCGATGCACGCATTCGCGAACACATGGCCGAACTCATTGCTGTCGCGCGTGAGCAGGTCATGAAGGAGATCAAGGACTAGGCTGAAGCCCGGCCCTTGAAGGTGATGGTGCCGCGTCACACATCCCTGTATAGACAATCGCCAGCCAGCGGAGACCTTTATGAGCACCGACGTACAGACTTCCATCGACCAGGCCGTCAAAGGCAACGATGTGATGCTCTTCATGAAGGGCACCCCAACCTTCCCGCAATGCGGCTTTTCCTCAGTCGTCGTCCAGATGCTTGATTATCTCGGCGTAGACTATGTCGCGACGAATGTTCTGGAAGATCAGGCAGTCCGCGAAGGCATAAAGGCCTATTCCGACTGGCCGACCATTCCCCAACTCTATGTGAAGGGTGAATTTGTTGGCGGCTGCGACATCGTCAAGGAGATGTTCGAAAGCGGCGAGCTGAAAGAGTATTTCGCTGAAAAAGGCATCGAGATGGAAGCGGCCTGATTACGGCCATCTGTCTTACAGACTACACCTGAATATTGCCTGGAAAAGCTTGTAGAGGTGCCAGAACGGCCGGTGCCTGACGAAGTCTCAGGCACCGGGACTGGTTTTTTTAGTTCTTGACGACGGCAAAGTTCAGCCGCTCGTCAGAGCCGGGAAAATTGGAAATAACTGCTGTGTGACTGCCCTTGCTCATCCTCGGCACGATAATCCCGTAATACTTTGTGCTGAGTGCCGGGACCGCGCCCAGCTTGCCGCTGATATACTCAATGCGATCATTGCTTTCACGATCAAGCAGGAACGCCTTGTCGTTCAGAACATCCAGCGCCTTCGAGCTAAAGACGGCGTGATCCTTACGGCTATTATCCGCAGCGACCATCAGCACAGAGGCACCACTCGCATCGATATCGTCATACGAGCTGTTCTCAATTTTAAGGACGACAACCTCGTTGAGAGTTGAAAGTTCTTCCTCGAATTCCTTCGATACTTCAGCCCATGCCGTCCTTTCCGTGACATCATTTGCATCATTTGCACGGATATAACGCCAACGAACATCCTCACGCGCCTCCCGCAACTGAGCCGGTGTCAAGACATGCGGTTTCGCTGCGGAAATGCTCACATCACCGAACGTATAGCTGCCGGTAGCTTCAACAGTGCTGTTATTCAGCATGGTGTTCTGGCTTTTGACTCGCTCTGTGAAACCTTCAACCGCGCCGGTAAAGCCTTCCATGCCGTCGACAAGCGCACTGTTTTCGCAGGCACTTGTCGTTAAAACGCCAACAATCATGAGTGATGCAAGCCGGAGCTTGCGTCCTGTTTTCGATGTCATGGGTGATCCCTTTCGTTTGTCTGTTCTGTCCTGAAGCGGGAACAGCCTCAAAAAATATGAGACAGGACAGTGTCGTTGCCCCCCCAAGGGGACTATCAATCGACCTCAATTTACTACTGCTTGATTCACTTCTGCCCAGAGTTGAGCATAGCCCGCCTTCCAAATTCTGGTTAAAAACAGCAATGATTCGCGTCAAGCAAACTGTAGTCGGGATTGCGATTGCGGACTCCAGTACTCGCGCGACTCAACTTCGAGTCATCACTACTTGCAGGAGGGGTCGAGCATGTCAGGTCACGCAGTACTGCCGCTTTCCTTTTCATCCGTCCGCTGGTAATGGCCCGCCGCATGAGCATGATCACTGAAAATAAGCCGCCGGTACAGCCTACGACACAACCGAAAGTCGGGATCGTCTCTCTTGGCTGCCCGAAGGCACTGGTCGACAGTGAGCGCATCATCACGCGCCTGCGTGCCGAAGGATATGCCATCGCGCCAGACTATCAGGGCGCGGACCTGGTGCTGGTCAACACGTGCGGCTTCCTTGACAGTGCCCGCGACGAAAGCCTTGAGGCGATTGGCGAGGCCATCGAAGCGAACGGCAAGGTGATCGTGACGGGCTGTCTTGGCGCTGAGCCAGAGGTGATCCAGAAGGCGCATCCCAAGGTGCTGGCTGTCACTGGGCCGCACCAGTATGAGCAGGTGATGGATGCGGTCCACACGCATCTGACACCGCCGCCAAATGCCTTCGCTGACCTTGTACCCGAGACCGGCATGCGGCTGACTCCGCGCCATTACGCCTATCTCAAGATTTCCGAGGGCTGTAACAATCGCTGCAGCTTCTGCATCATCCCGAAGCTGCGCGGCGACCTTGTCTCCCGCCCGATCCATCATGTGCTGACCGAAGCTGAGCGGCTGGTAAAGGCCGGCGTCAACGAACTTCTGGTGATCAGCCAGGACACGTCGGCTTACGGCCTTGATGTGAAGTATGCGCCACAGATGTGGCGCGGCGAAGAATACGAAACCCGTTTCCTTGATCTTGCCAAAGGCCTTGGCGAACTCGGCGCCTGGGTACGGATGCATTACGTTTACCCCTACCCGCATGTCGACAAGGTCATCCCGCTCATGGCGGAAGGGAAGATCCTCCCCTATCTCGACATCCCGTTCCAGCATGCCTCGGCCAATGTGCTGAAACAGATGAAGCGCCCGGCCAAGCAGGACCGCGTGCTGGAACGCATTCAGCAATGGCGCCGCGACGTGCCGGGCATGACGATCCGCTCGACCTTCATTGTGGGTTTTCCAGGCGAGACCGAGGAGGACTTCGAAATCCTGCTCGACTTTATCCGCGAAGCGAAGATCGACCGGGCTGGCTGCTTCAAATACGAGAATGTCGAGCATGCCGAGAGCCGGCTGCTTGATGGGCATCTGCCTGAGGAAGTGAAGGAAGAACGCTGGCATCGCTTCATGTCGCTGCAGGCCGAAATCTCGTCTGAGCGCGCTGCAGCACAGATCGGCACCACGCAGGACATCATCATTGACGGCCCCGGCGAAGAGCCGGGCGAAATGCTGGGCCGTTCAAAGGCCGATGCACCTGAGATCGACGGTGTCGTGTATCTCGCCAATGCCAGCCACCTGAAGCAGGGCGATATCGTCAGCGCCCGAATAAACGACGCTGACGAATACGACCTCTTTGCCGACCTCGCCTAATTGCTGATCGGGTTGCGGACTTTGACTTCTGCGCCGTCAGGAATGCCGAGCTCGGCGAAGCTCCAGGTGAGCGCGACGCCTTCCGGCAGCAGGGCGCGGCAGAAGTCCTGTTTTTCGCGATAAAAGCCAACCGAGAAGCGATCTTCTCCGGTTTTGCGGACGTCTGCTCCGATGAAGTCTTTTGTCGTACAGCCATTGGAAGACACACGCGCCATGACGGAATCCGACGCGACATCGGCGCCTTTCAACTTGCTGTATTCACGATCAAGGTCCCAGTTCGCTTCAAAGGCATCATGGTCACCGTCTCCATCGACCGCGATCACGCAGCCGCCCAGCAAGCTAATTGAGGCTACAACTGTAACAAACATTGGGAGAACGAATTTCTTTGTCATTTCTGGCAATATCCTTATTGACTTACGATAAATGAGCGTATTGAATATCGATAATCACAAGTCAAGCTATTAGTTTCCATCAGAGACACAGGCAATAAAGGATCATTGAAATGACGCATCGTATCGCCGCCCTCGCGCTTGCCACTACTGCCATTGCGGCCCTGCCCGCCCTGGCTGAAACCAAATCCTATGATGTCCGTGATTTCGACAGTATCGATGTTTCCGCCGGTATCCGTGTCTTCTATGAAACCGGCGTTCCCACATCTGTGACGGTGGAAAATGACGACAATGACTTCAGCGACATCATCGTCGAGGTTGATGATGGAGAACTGAATCTCAAACGCCCTCGCAAGATGGGCTGGGGCAATAAGCGCAAGCCTTACACAGTCCGTGTCGGCGTCGCCTCGCTTTCGGAAATTGAAGCGTCATCGGGCTCATCCATCGAGGGCACGGGCCTGACGGGTGATGACGTCTCCATTGACGTGTCGTCCGGCGCGCGTGCTGAGATCAGCGGCATCTCGGCGGGAGAAGTGGAAATCGAAGTCTCCAGCGGCTCAAGCGTTGAAGCTTCAGGCACCTGCACCGAGCTCGACGCCGACGTATCGTCAGGCGCCAGTCTCAACGCCAGCAAGCTTGAATGCACCAGCCTTGTTGCTGACGCCTCCAGCGGCGCCTCGACCCATGCCTATGCGAGCGACCGGGTAAATGCAGACGCGTCCTCCGGCGCAAGCGTCCGGGTCCAAGGCGGTGCCACGAACGTCACGATCGACAAGTCGAGCGGCGGCTCAGTTTCGGTCGGCTAGCTTTACAGGAACATATGATGCGTGGGTCGCGACCCCGACCCTGACAAATCGACGCCCGAGCGCATCATATCAGGCCCGTCTGGTTCGCCAGGCGGGCCGCTTGATTTGGATAAGACAACCCGGCTCAGCCGAAATCAAAATCTTCCAGCTTGTGGCCAGGGTCCGGCCACTCCAGGTCCAGGCTTTCCAGATTGCTACGCACGATGCGGGCAATGGCCGCGTTGCGGCGCGTACGGCTGTCTGACGGTATCACATGCCATGGCGCCCATTCAGTCGAACAGCGCTGCACCATCGCCTCATACGCATTCATGAAGTCTGGCCACAGCTTGCGGTCTTCAAGGTCTGCCGGGTTGAACTTCCAGCGTTTGTGCGGCTCGGTGATCCGTTCCTTGAGGCGTACGCCCTGTTCTTCATAGCCGACATGCAGCATGAACTTCAGGATCATCACGCCATTCTCGGTGAGGTGTTTCTCGAACTGGTTGATCTGCTCATATCGCTGCTCGACCGCCTCGGCGGGCGCGAAACCGCGCACCTTGACGACCAGAACATCCTCATAGTGGGAGCGGTCAAAGATACCGATGAACCCCTTGCGTGGCACCGCATCATGGATCCGCCAGAGGTAGTCGTGCGCAAGCTCATCCTTGCTGGGTGCCTTGAAGGCCCTGACCTGCATGCCAAGCGGCGACGTCTGTTCGAAGACGTTGCGGATAACGCCACTCTTGCCCGAAGTATCCATCCCCTGCAGCACGACAAGGACCGCCTTGTCCTGTGTTGCATAGAGCAGGTCCTGCAGTTCATTGATGGCGCCGGCGTCTTCCTTGAGGCACTGGCGCGCATGCTTCTTGTCAGGAAAGAGTTCGCGGTCGCCGCTGTCTCGCGAGTCGAGATGAAAATTCTTGCCCGGCACGGCGATGAAGCGCTCACGCACTTCTTCCATGGATGGTTTGCTCATTTAACGCGTCTCCTGCCAGACCTTGGCATCAAAAGAAAAAAGCCGCGCCCAATGGAGCGCGGCTTGATCCTGACTGCAAGTCCGGTCGGACTTACGATGAATAGAATTCGATGACCTGGGCTGGTTCCATCTTGACGGCATAAGGCACGTCATTGAGTTCCGGCACGCGAACATAGGTCGCCGTCATCGCCTTCGGGTCGACATCGATATATTCCGGGATGTCACGCTCTGGCGAACCAAGTGCTTCCAGGACGAGGGCAAGGTTGCGTGATTTTTCGCGGATCTCGACAACATCGCCCGGCTTCAGCTTGTAAGAACCGATATTCGTTTTCACGCCATTCACCTTGACGTGGCCGTGGTTCACGAACTGACGGGCAGCAAAGACTGTCGGCACGAATTTCGACCGATAGACAAAAGCGTCGAGGCGGCTTTCGAGCAGGCCGATCAGGTTCTCGGCAGAGTTACCCTTCATCCGGCTGGCTTCGTCAAACGTCTTGCGGAACTGCTTTTCCGTGATGTCGCCATAGTGGAATTTCAGCTTCTGCTTCGCCATAAGCTGCAGGCCGAAGTCCGAGACTTTCTGGCGGCGGCCCTGGCCGTGCTGGCCTGGCTTGGTCGGACGCTTGTTGACGGGTGATTTGGGGCGGCCCCAGATATTCTCACCGACGCGGCGGTCGATCTTGTACTTCGTCGAGTGACGACGTGACATGGCATATTCCTTTTACGACGCGGGCCGGTGAAGCGCCCTCATGGGCTCCACGATCTCAACGGCGGCACCGCACCACCCGTCCTGAAGCGGCGCTTTAAACTGGAAAAGCGCCGAATGGTCAAGAGGCTGGACTGTGTTGCTGTCCGCCGCCCCGATTGCGGTTTGCACGCGGCTTGCGATTCCGGTTGCCAGACCGTGGCTTGCGGTTGCGCTGGCCTTCTTTTGCCGGATGGAAACCAGCGCTCTCCCGGTCATTGATAGGTTCTTCGGCGACGCCAGCCTCATTGCCCGGCAGCCGATTGCCAATCAGTTTCTCGATATCGCGCAACAGCTTGCGTTCCTCACCATCACACAGCGTAATGGCCGTCCCGCTTTCCCCTGCCCGGGCTGTCCGGCCGATGCGGTGCACATATGACTCCGGTACGTTGGGCAGCTCGTAATTAACGACATGGCTGACCTGGTCGATATCAATACCACGGGCCGCAATGTCCGTTGCCACCAAGACGCGCAGTTTCTTGCTCTTGAAGGCATCGAGCGCCTTGGTGCGCTGGTTCTGGCTCTTGTTCCCGTGAATGGCGGCCGCCGCTAGCCCGGACTGCTCGAGGTGTTTGCACACACGGTCAGCGCCGCGCTTGGTACGGGTAAAGACGATAGCGCTGTCGACTTTCGGGCCACGGAGGATTTCAGTCAGCACATCACGTTTCTGCGCATGCGGCACGAAACGAACGCTCTGGTCGATCCGCTCAACTGGCTTAGCCACCTGTGCCACCGCGACATTGACTGGATCTTTGAGGAACTGGTCGGCCAGTTTGCGGATATCTTTCGGCATGGTCGCCGAGAGAAGCGCGGTCTGGCGCTGCTTTGGCAGCTGCATGAGCACTTTCTTGATCTGTGGCAGGAAGCCCATGTCCATCATGTGGTCAGCTTCATCCAGAACCACCGTGCGAACCTGGTCAAAGCGGATCGCATTCTGCGATTTGAGGTCCAGCAGACGGCCGGGCGTCGCAACAACGATATCGACACCACGCTCCATGGCCCGGATCTGTTTGCCGATCTTCAGGCCACCGACAATCACGGTAACGGAGAAACGTGTGCCTTGGCCGTAGTCCCGGACGCTATCAGCAATCTGGGCAGCGAGTTCACGCGTCGGTGCCATGACAAGCGCGCGGCACGATTTAGGTGCTGGTCGCTGATCGTCGAGGGTCAAGGCATGCAGCAGTGGCAACACGAACGCTGCGGTCTTGCCGGTCCCGGTCTGGGCGGTCCCCAGAACATCACGTCCGGCAAGCATGGCGGGTATCACCTGCGCCTGAATGGGAGTCGGGTCAGTATAGCCCTGCGAGGTAACAGCACGCAGGATAGGCTCGGCGAGGCCGAGGTCTTTGAATTGGGTCAAAAAAATAGTCTTTCAATTTGCCTGTGCGCGGAGCTTCAAAATCCGCGCGAGGCGCCAATAGGCCAATCGGACAGATCATTCTGCCGTCTGGGTCGTGTGCGCGGATCAGGGCTTCTTTTTCGCAAGGCAACGATCGTTTTAAGAAAGTCGCTCGATCCGGGCTATTCGCGCGGATCTCTTGATCGATGCCTGAGGCGTCTGGGCTCCATGTAAGGTGTTCGGACCGAAACGCAATCGATTTGTGCCGCAGCGCAGCATTTCCGCCTATTCGTCGGCTGGCTCGAGATAGTCGGACATCCTGGACTTGTCGCGCTTTTCGGCCCGCCAGACATAGAGCGTCACAGCCGTAAGCACTACGAGCAACACTGTGCCGGCAGCGAGCGCGAGCCAGCCCGGTATTGCGCCAATATGCGCCCTGAGGACAGCCTGTTCGAAACTTACCGCCTCGATCGGGTGCATCCAGATCTTTGCCCAATAAGCCGCATACTGGATCGAGAAGATCCAGATATAATTTCGCCGAAGACGTTGGCCGAGCGCCCGGAGCATCGAAATCCGGTGACGCGGCCGGATATAGTCATCCGAGAGCGCCGAACCGCGATCCATCGGTATGCTGGCGCCCTTGCCCTGCAGGATAGGCACCATGGTTGCCAGTTCGAGCAGCCTGGCGCGGAATTTCCAGACGGTGAAATAGCGATAGCGACGTGCCTCGAGGAAGAGGAACATGATCGAAAGCATGCCGACGAGCGGGATGGGGAGCGGCGAGGCTGTCGCGCTCGCAAAGCTCACGGACAGGGCGATGCCTGTTGATACAACCGCCCAGTTCGTCGTCATGTCGAGCCGCTGGCGCCAGATGGTCGAACGGTACACTTCCGCGCGATAGAGATGCGCAAGCGCGCCTATCTCCTTCGAGCCTGCAATCGACTCTATCGGGTCTGCGTCCGGATCTTCCATCACCAATGACTATACACCCGCAAGGTTAATCAAGGATATTATTCTTGCTTTGAAGGTTTTAACCCGCGCAATCACCTAGTTCCGCCAGAAAGGCTATCCCCTCCAGGGCTTGGCGAACGTGACTGGTATCCTCGGCGTTCGCGCCTCGCATGATGGCTTGAGGCAGGTCGGACCGGTCCCCCGTAATCCTCGCCCGCCAGAATTCATAACGAAGCGCATCGGGGACCTTCACCATGTTCATTGCCCGCTCGAATCGCGCAAGATCACAACGGCGTGTGGCAAGCGACGCCGCCGCATGAGCAAGATCGCCCTGCTCCCATTCGGTCCCGCTGCTGGCCAAAGATAGCAATTCGTCGTTCAGGCGGCTCGCTGTGCCGGGCTCTGCCGAGAGCGCACGGGACGGCTCGTCGGTCTGTTCAAACCCTTCGGCACGGATACCTGCCGCGAGCAGCGCTTCGGCGCGTCCGTAGCGCAGCCGGCCATCCTTGGCTCTCGCTGTGCTGACGAGTTTGTCGACGCCGCCGCTCGCCAGGAGAGGCTTGGCAGCTTCCCAGCCATAGTCCTGCGCCGATACGTCATCTGGCCAAGGCCTGCTCGTGTTCTGCTCGACCATCTGCCTCACGTCTTGCAACTCGTCGGTCAACTGTACTCTTTTGGCCTCTGGCAGCACCAGTACTGCACCGTTAGTGCACTCAAGCAACGAGGGAAGATCGGACGCGTGTCCGCAGGAATATTCCTGCGCGTCCACACCTGCGGCCAGCACGACACAACACATCGACACATATAAGAGCTTTCTCATGGCAGACTTCTCGCATGGCTTGCCTGAACGCCAAATGAGCGGTTTCATCTTCTGCAGCAGGATAGAATCGCGCCAAGCCTCACCAGCACACCGGTCAGGGCTGGCAATCCGGCCTAGCCAGAGAGGGGACGCATGGTCTGGTACACCGACCTTCGCAATCGCGACCTGTTCACGCCTGACGAGCGTGACTGGGTTTCGCGCCGACTGCTTGAACTGCGCACGCACCTGAAGTCGCCTCCAGGCATCGGCGTGCCGACCAAGACCCGCGATGCAAGCCTGATCATCGGGACGTGGAACATCCGCGACTTCGACAATAACAAGTACCGCCACGGTCCGAGACGCCGCGAAAGTCTTATGTATATCGCTGAAATCATTTCAGCTTTTGATGTCTGCGCCCTGCAGGAAATCAACGAGGACCTTGGCCCACTCAAACAGGTGATGCGGCTGCTTGGACCAGACTGGGATTTCATTGCCACCGATGTCACCGTTGGCGCGTCCGGCAACCGAGAACGCATGGCGTTCGTCTTCGACAAGACCAAGGTGAAGTTCCGCAACATTGCCGGCGAGATTGTCCTGCCCAAGCATGCCCTCCTGCCCGACGAGCAACAATTTGCCCGGACACCCTTCATGGTCAGTTTCCAGGCTGGCTGGTTTCATTTTTCGCTTTGCACGGTGCACATCTATTTCGGGTCCGACACCAAGGATTCAGACCGCTTCAAGCGCCGTGTCGCGGAGATCGACTATATCGCTGAGGAGATGGCCAAGCGCGCCGATCGCGAAGACGAAAACTACATCCTGCTCGGTGACTTCAACATCAAGAACACGGTCGATGAGACGATGCGTGCCTTGACGAAAGCTGGCTTCCAGCTGCCGCCCGAACTCTTCCCGTCCAATGTGCTGGGCACAAAATACTATGACCAGATTGCCTTTCGCACCCGCAAGGACGAGGTGACATTCATCAATGCTGGCGTCTTCAACTTCACCAAATCCATCTTCCTGCCAGAGCATTACGATCACTATGCGCCTGTCCTGCCGGAACGCCACCGGGATCTGAAATCCAACGGCACCCCGGCGAACCGCGGCAAGGATAAGGATTACTACCAATCGCGCTGGCTCACCTGGCAGATCTCAGATCACCTGCCACTATGGGTCGAGCTCGCCATCGATTTTTCTGACGAGCACTTGCAGCACAACCTGTCTGAAGATGCGCGCCAGGAATCGGCTGTTGCCCAGATCGAATACGTCGAAAACGACGAGGGCGAGCTTGTAAAAGCTTCGCCCCGAATTCCACGTGACGACGCCGACAAGCCCAAGAAGCGCGCGCGGAAGCGCAAGAAACCTGCAACGCCGCCCAAGGAGAAAAAGGGCACAGCTCGGCCGAACAACAAGCTCACCTGGAAAGAGGCGTGGGATATCTTCTGGTTCGTCGCCACCGGGAAAGCAGACGAAATCAAGAAGCTGCGCGAAGAGCAGGACAGGCAGGTCAAAGGCAAGAGCAAGAAATAGCTGACAGCGCGGTGTCCTCCATCGCTCGCAAAAATTTTCGCGCCCTATTGACCACAACTGTAATCGATCGTATCGACTACAAACGTAGTCACAAGGGCGCCACCGGTCATGCAAATCACCCCGGCAGAACTCGAAATCATGAATGTGCTCTGGGATCGTCCGGGCATTGGTGCCAGCGAAATCGCCGATGAGCTCAAGGACGACAAGAGCTGGAATATCCGAACGATAAAGACGCTTGTCGGGCGCCTTGTAGAAAAAGGCGCGCTCACCACCGAACCGGATGGCCGGCGGTACTTGTACAAGCCGGCAGTTAAACGCGGCGACTATCAGAAGAAAGCTGCAAAGCAGTTTGTCGACCGGATGTTTGGTGGCCGGGCTGCGCCACTCGTCGCTCACCTCGCCGATGCGCGAGGACTGACCGAAGAAGACATCGCAGAACTGGAAGCCTTGCTGGGGGAGCTAAAGAAATGAACGCCTTGAATGAAATGAGCCCGCTCCTGACAAACAGCCTGCAGACGAGTCTTGCCGTCGCCGTACTGTTCGCGCTGATGCTGATTGTGCGCAAACCGTTCGCTCGCCATTTCGGTGCAAAGGCGGCTTACGCCTTGTGGCTGGTGCCTCTGGCGCGCCTGTTCATGCCGCCGCTCTCTTCTGGCTATTCAGTCTTTGGCTTGCTTGCCCCCGCCGAAAAGGCAGCAGGACCGGCTGCGACGGCCAGCGAGGTCGTGTTTGTGAGGTCCGCAGGCGCCGAAACAGCAAACCTGCCGCTTACGCCTCCGGCGCCCCCTGCGGTGATCGAACTCCAGTCAGCACTCGCGCCAGTTTCAAACGAACCGGGTTTGCTGGACGCAGTCCTGGCATCCCTTCCTGCCCTGATCGTACCAGTATGGGTGATGGGGACCTTGACGATGCTGGCGGTTTCCTGGCGTCGCCAGGCCGTCTTCCACCAGCTTATTCGCGACGATTCTGCACCCGCGTCCGACGCTGTCTCTGACATCGCTCGCGAAATCGCCGCACAGCTCAAGGTTCGCCGCGAGGTCGATGTCCGCACAAGTCTCCTGAATGGCAGCCCCCTGGTGACCGGCCTTTTGCGTCCTGTCATCCTCCTGCCGGAATGGTTCGAGGCTGACTATACACCCCGCGAGCAGCGTGATGCGCTGACCCATGAGCTGATGCACGTGAAGCGCGGTGACCTCTTTACCCTGCAGCTGGCCCAGATCGTTCTGGCGCTGCAGTGGTTTAACCCTCTGGCTTACTTTTCGATCCGGGCGTTCCGGGTGGATCAGGAAGCTGCGTGTGACGCTGATGTGCTTCGGGCGGGAACATCATCGGCGTTTTCCTATGGTCGTACCCTGGTCAAGGCAGCTCGCCTTGCAGGCCCGGCCGATAGCGCCTTTCGCGGCGCGAACCTGACGCTGGCGCATCCCATAAAAGAAAGACTGATCCTGATGCAGAACTCCGCCCCTACTTTCCGCCGCCGCCTCCTTGGCACCACCCTTGCCGTAACCCTGGGCACGTCGGCCATGTTCGCCACAGCCTCATGCGCAGCATCGGCGTCCCCAAAGGGCGACCCTTCTGCCGAGCTTGCTGGTGGCAACGACGAGCAGGCACAAGATTTTAACGATCGTCATGCTGACGGGGAGTCACATCGCCAGGCACGCACTTACCGTTTCAGCTCGCATGGCGGTGAGGATGACCATCAATTCGTACTCCTTAGCGACCCCTTCAAAGACCTCGAACCTCGGATGCGTCAGATCGAACAGCTGGATCTTTCAGACCTCGAGGAAGAGATGCGCGTGCTCTCTATCGAGATGACAAACCTCGCCGAACTTGAGCAACTCGAATCCCTCGAAGGACTCCACGACCTCGATTTCAGCGGGATGGCCGCGCTGGCCGAGCTTGGAAACATCAAGTTCGCCGTTGACGTTGCTTTTGATGGGACTGATTTCCAGACCATTGAGACCGAAGACGGCATCAAGATTATCATCCCTGAACAATCCATCTTCCTGTCAAAGAACATGGATCAATTCGAAGCGCAGATTGAAGCTATGGCGGAACGGGCCGAAGCCATGGCAGAGTCCCAAGCCGGACGGGCAGAAGCGTGGGCTGAAGCGCATGCCGGTCGTGCCGAAGCCTGGGCAGCCCGGTTCGAATCCCGGATGGAAGAAAAGTCTGATCGGATGGAAGAGTTGGCTGAGCGTATGGAAACGCGCATTGAACTGGCATTTTCTGATGGGCTCGAAGACAAGCTTGAGGACGCCGGAGAAATTATTGAACAGCTTGCTGACGACTGTGAAGGCCGCAGTGAAGACTCGGCGTCGCCTGCGATCATCACTGCTCGCGGGGAGGACAACAAGACCTATCGCGCGCTTTGCGTGAAGGGTGACCGATCACGCCTTCAGGATAAGGATGTAAATGTCTTCGTCATGAACCACCCAGCGCTCTCCAGCGCCGAAAAGGAACGTTTCGAAAATAACCGTTCTTACGAGTTTGAATATTCCAGGACTGACGACTGATCTCCTCAAACCGGGTCAATCGGCTTATGGAATGAAGGCTTCCGCCCCGACCCGGCGGGAGCCTTTTACGTTTGACAAGGCTGCAGTCTAGCTGCGCGTGAGCAGCAATTTCGCTGCAACGGTATCTGGCAAATCCCCGCGCATCGCATGCCCCAGCGCTGTGAGCACCATCAACACTGTGAACGCGTCTGTAATGTCTCCAGCAAGGCACATGTCAACAAGCTCGCCAAAAGGGATTCGCCTGATTTCCAGCGCTTCACTCGGCTCCGGCGACGCCTCCCCCGGACTCAGCTCGCACGCAATATAAGCAACTGCCCGTTCGTCACTGACGGAGTTTGAGAGATGCCATCCTCCGATTTCCTGCCAGTGGGCTGCAGACAGTCCGGTCTCTTCCTTCAACTCGCGTTGTGCAGAGATCAAAGGGTCTTCCGATTTTGGACCGCCACCTTCCGGTAATTCCCAGCTATAGGCATCAAACGGAAAGCGGTGCTGCCCGACAAGCCAGACGAACCCCTCATCATCAATCGGCAATATGCCAATCGCCAGATTGGCATATCTGACAACCCCGTACGTACCCGGCTCACCGTTCGGGTGAGTGACTTCGCTCGTCTCAATGCGGATCCAGGGATTCTCGAAAGCAGTTTGCGTGGTGTGGACCTGCCATGGTCCATTTCTGGATTGCCGTTTTGCACCATCAGTCATGGACGAGACCGTATCGAACCCCTGAAAATTGAAAAGCATTCTCTGGCATTCGCTAGCGAATTCGCTTGAATCGCTCCATCGACAGCGAATGTCCTGGATCGTCGCCCTCGTCATACTTGTCGCAACCCTGATCACCGCCTTCATTTCCGGAATATTCGGCATGGCGGGCGGCCTCATCCTGATGGGTGTACTGACAGCGATGCTGCCTGTGGCCACGGCGATGATTGTACATGGCCTCATCCAGATGGTGTCAAACGGCTGGCGCGCCTTCCTGCTGCGCAAGCATATCGATTGGACAATCTTCGGACGATACGCACTCGGCTCAGGGGCGGCGATAGCCTTACTGATCATGCTGGCCTGGCGGCCTGACAAGGCAGCGATCTACCTCCTGCTCGGCTTGACCCCGATGATGGTGTGGGTGCCGAAATCGGTTGTCGATCTCAATATCCAGAAGCGAGGGCAGGCTGAGCTTGCCGGTTTTGTCGTCCAGGCACTCAACACGCTTGCGGGCGTTGCCGGGCCATTGCTCGACCTGTTCTTTGTGCGCACCGATATGCGCCGGCAGGCCATCGTCGCAACAAAATCAGCGACGCAGGTCATGGCGCACCTCGTCAAGATAGCGTTCTGGAGCGCGCCGGTAATAGCTGCAGCCGGAGTGAGCGCAATGCCGCCGGTCTGGCTATTTTTGCTGGCCATTCCGATGTCGATGTTTGGAACGTGGCTTGGTGGACTGGTCCTGGAGCGAATGAGCGACGTCAATTTCAAGCGCTGGATGCGCTGGCTGGTGACGTTGATCGGCGTCGTCTATCTCAGCCGCGCCGCCGGCTTCATGTAAAAAAGCGCCGGCGCTCCGTTCTGGAGCACCGGCGCCATTCAGCGATACCGCATTACATCAGGTGCTTAGAACTTGTAGCCCGCACCAATCATCGCGGCGTGCGTATCGGTATTGCCGAAGCCATACCAGGTATAGTCGCCGCGAAGCTCCCAATCTTCCGTCAGATCGAAATTAAGACCGGCACCAAGCGCTGCGCCGTCCTCGGAATCTTCAACGTTACCGAGCTCTGAGCCACCCGGTGTCACAACCGTGGCGTCCAGATCAATAAAGGCATACCCGGCCCGGCCGAACACGTCGAGCTGGTCCGTAACCGGAAAGCTCACACGGCCATAAGCGCCGACGAGGTAGTTCAGGCCAATATCACCGGAAGCGCCGATCAGGTCGTTGAAGTCACCATCATTGTTATCGTCGAGATCGAATTCATCTTCATCGACATTGTAGTCAAACTCACCGTCATCGATGCCTGATGTAATGTCAGCTTCGAAGCTGAACATTGGCGTGAACTGGTAGCCTGCACGCGCCGTGATGGCGTTTGTGTCGACACCGGAATCCGCGCCATCCGGCTGGATGTCGAGATAGCTGTAGCCACCCTGAAGGTAGAAGCCGGTATCTTCTGCACCGTTCGCATAGCCCTGTGCCTGCGCGCTGGCGCCGGCGAATGTAAGAGCGCTTGCTGCTGATGCGCCGATGAGAATTTTCTTAAGCATGGGAGGTTTCCTCATTCTGTTTAGCATTTTTTGCCCCGGCCCTGATGACCGGAACTGGATGCAAAACGAGGCTGAAACAAGGCACGTTCCCAACGCCACTTACCACGCATGACATCTGTGGCAGTTTGGCATCACTTTCTGTAATTTAATTCATTAAGTACAAAAGATTAACGCACATCATTCGCCGCCGCCAGAGCCGTGATCCAGAAGGTCTCCAGGCTTGCAATGCAACGCATCGCAAAGCCTTGCAAGCGTGTCGAAACGCACGCCTTTGACCTTGCCGGATTTAAGAAGTGATAGGTTGGCCTCTGTCATGCCGATTTTCGCAGCGAGATCCTTTGCACGCATCTTGCGGCGCGCCAGCATCACATCGAGCGTAACGACGATACTCCCAGACATCAGACGAACTCGTCGTTTTCTTTTTTGATCGCCACGGCGTCGCGCATCACGCCCGCGAATCCGTGAAGGGCAATGCCCATCAGGCCAACACCTAGCGCCAGGTCGGTGAAACGCAGAACCTCATGGGTGCCGGGTTCGTTCATCGCACCAAGAATCGCTGGGGCAACGATTGCGCTCATGATTGCCGCACCGATCAGGCTGTCAGCCCCACTGCGCAGCGTGGCCACGTTGCGCTCCGAGAACATGTCGCCCTTCCCGCAGCGCTGAAAGAAGAATGCAAAGTCCAACATTGCTATAGCGATCAGAATTGTTGGGCTGGCTTTCAGCAAACCGGTGCCGAAAGCCTGCAAGACCGGAATGACATCGCCAGACGAACGATAGACTTCGCCGCCGACGTCTGTCCCGATAAAGTAAGACACATTCACAAAGAGAATGCCGACAGCTACCCAGGCAAAAAGCGATAGCAATTCATAGGTGCCGGCCTTCTCGCTTTCCGACATCTCACTTGATGGTTTGAGTAAACGGGACATGTATCAACCTCCTCAGAAGAGAGGTTAATACAGCAAATAATTATTGTATTGCAATAATTTATTTTCTTTTTGAGGCAAAAAATTGCCTTAACATAATGCCCGCCTCGGCTGCGAACGCTGTATCTTTTCCAATTTCCGGGCGCCAGTGACAGGTGGGCTGATCAAAAAATTTGGGGCCATGGATAACTGCGCCACCCTTCTGGTCCGGCGCCGCGAAAACCAGTCGTCCAATTCGGGCAAAGCTGATTGCGCCCGCACACATGGCGCAAGGTTCAAGCGTGACATACATTGATAGGCCGGTCAGACGGTAATTCCCAAGCGAGGCTGCCGCAGAGCGGATCGCAACGATCTCAGCGTGCGCTGTCGGATCGTGCAGCTTTATCGGACCGTTTCGGCCCTCGCCGACCACATTGCCGGTGCGTGGATCACAGATCACTGCTCCCACTGGCACTTCGCCAGCGTCCGCAGCCTCTTGCGCCAACTGCATGGCCCGCGCCATGTATTGATCGTCATTCAACATCATCACACCGCTCATACACGCTTGCCCGCTTTGCGACACTAGCTGGCAGTGCTATGGGCGCTCGGCATGCGTATTATCTCCGGAAAATTCAAAGGGCACACAATCGCCACGCCAAAAGGCGCGAACACTCGCCCTACGTCTGATCGGGCGCGTGAGAGCCTGTTCAACGTGTTGGCGCATGCAGCCTGGGCACCCGACCTTGAAGGGACGCGGGTCATGGATGTTTTCGCTGGATCCGGGGCGCTCGGACTGGAAGCCGTTTCGCGCGGTGCAGCTTTCTGCCTGTTCGTGGAGACCGACGCGTCCGCCCGCGGTGCCATCCGCAGCAATGTCGAGGCCTTGCAGCTGTTTGGTCACACCAGAATCCATCGCCGCAGCGCAATTGATCTCGGGGATAAGCCAGCCGGGGCCGGCGCACCATTTAACATGGTTTTCCTCGACCCACCCTATCATCAAGGGCTCGTAGCCCCCTGCCTTGCCGGACTCCTGAAGGGCGGTTGGCTGGAAAGCTCGGGACTGGCAGTGGTTGAAACCGATGCGAGAGAAGAGTTCGATCACACCGGTTGGGACGTTCTTGATGAGCGGTCCAGTGGCAAAGCCAAACTGACAATCCTGAAACGCATCTGAAGCAGGTCAGCTTTCCAGGAAAGTTTCGTGAATGTCGAGGCTGGACGCCTTGCCGATCATGTCGTGGCAATCTTCGAGCCAGTGATCTGCATAATCACGCCCCTTGTCTCGAAGCTCGCAGAGGAATGGCCAGCTGGTGTCGTATTTCGTTTCCAGCCGTAGATCCCGCAAGCTTTCACCACCCCGGATCGCATGAATATTGGGGTTCTGGTAGCGGTTCTGCATCGCCTTGGTCAGCCAGTTCTGTTTCCAGAGTTTCTGGACAAAAGCGATCGCGCGCAGCTCTCCCAGCAAGGCGGCATTGAAAGTAATCTCGTTGAGCCTGTCCTGTATTGCACCGGCATTGCGCGGTGTACCTTGCCGCTCGAGCGGGTTCAGCGTGACTAGGACCACATCCTTCGGCGCGTTCGCATAGAACAGCGGGAAGAGCGAAGGATTGCCGAGATAACCTCCATCCCAATAGGGCACATCGTCAATCTCGACCGCCTTGAATGTCTGAGGCAGACAGGCAGACGCCATGATGGCGTCAACGGTGACCTCGTCTCCGGTGAACACGCGGACCTTGCCGGTTTCGACATTCGTCGCTGCCACGAATAGCTGCACGCCCGACTTTCGCACCGCATCGAAATCAATGACGTCCTCGACGGCCTGTTTCAAAGGATTGATGTCAAACGGATTGAAATCATAGGGGCTGAGAAAGCTCGCCATCGCGGTTGCAAACCCGTGCGGCGTCCAGGCCGAGAATGGACCGTTACTGAGCATTTCACTTCCGAACGCTCCAGGCCGCAATGCATCAAGCGGTGCGCCTTGGCGGGAAACCTCCTTCCAGAACGCTTCCAGCGTGTCGCGCGCCCCCTGACGTCCATTCAACTGCAATCCGCTGAGGTAAGCGACGGCATTCATCGCGCCGGCTGAAGTCGCCGTAATGGCTTTCACCTCAAGCGTTTCGCATTCGCTAAGGCGCTCAAGCACGCCCCAGGTAAATGCGCCATGCGCGCCGCCCCCTTGCAAGGCGAGGCTGATCGGCTTTGGTTTGCGGCTGGAACGCGCCATAAGACCTCCTTGCAAACCAAGTGCGTAAGATCACCGGACCAATAGCTCAATGCCTGAAACCACTTCCTCGCCCAAACATGTCGATGGCCTTCGACCGCAAGCGGCAGCTGGCGTGGTCTGCATAAAGGACAGGCAGGTCCTGCTGATCCGAAGAGGCACTCCACCAATGACCGGGGAATGGTCGCTTCCCGGTGGCCGGATCGAGCCGGGAGAACGTGCAGCCGACGCTGCCTTGCGTGAACTCAAGGAAGAAACCGGCGTTGACGCGCAAATGATCGGCTTGATCGATGTAGTGGACGCCATCGTGCACAATCGTGAGCGCACGCTTGTTACGCGGCATTTCGTCCTCTGCGACTACGCGGTTCGCTGGACTTCCGGTTCGCCCGTGGCAGGTGACGATGCAGCTGAGGCACAGTTCTTTGATCCGGAGGATCTTGATCGCCTACAGCTCTGGGATGAAACGAAGCGGATCATCACAAAGGCGCTTTGCATGGCCAGCTCCCTTCCCGAAACCGGACTTTAGTGGCATACTCTCCAAATAAGCGTCCCACAGACGGACGCGACAAGGGAGGCTTGGAGAGAGGTGACACACCCCTCCACTATATTGTCAGCTTTGCTGTTCGCACTGGTATTTGCGACTCAGGCAAACGCGACACAAAAAGATGTCATTCCATTCGAAATGACGGCGTCTGGTCACATGGTCGTCCAGCTTTCGGTGAACGATACTGACAGCGTCGATGCTGTGGTCGATACGGGTGCAACCGTTGCCATACTTGACCATCGGACCGCCGCCCATGCCGGCATTGAAAAGCCGCTGGGTGAGGAAATGGTCCACATCATCGGCCTCGGCGGTGTTGACGCGTTTCCGCTGATACAAATTGACCGGGCTCAGCTGGGGGCTACAGAGCTGACTGCCGTGCGAGCGGCTTACAACACGGAGTTCCTGTTCCCTGGCGCCCGAAACATCCTGCCGGCCGATAGCCTGCCCCATCGCGTTCTTGATTTCGACTTCAAGAGAAATGAACTCCTTGCCTACAATCGTCGCCCACTGCGCGTGAGTGATGCGACCACAAGCCGGCTCGACATTCAGACAATCCGCAAGCTGCCCTTTATTGAAGTCAAACTGAACGGACGACGAGGGATCGCCCTTATCGATACAGGTGCCAATGTCTCTTTCGTAAATTCCGTCTTCGCCCAGACAGCGGCGCGAGGCAGAGATGCCATCCAGGCGATTGAACTCGCTGGTGCGACAGGCAACATCAGCACCATCCGGGTGCTTTCGAGTCGGAAATTCACGCTGGGCGATTTCAAGATTGACCACTACCAGGTCGTCGTCGCGGACCCGGAGTTCATCCGGCTTTATGGCTTGCAAGACCAGCCTGTCATGGTGCTTGGCCTCGATATTCTGGCGCATTTCCGCCTGCAAATTGACCGGGAGCGAAACGAAGTCCTGCTCAGCAGGGACATTAGCGGGCTGCGAATCGCACCGGGATAATCTGGTGCCCAACAGCTTCAGAACTAACCTTCCCCGTCGTCAGCATTGAATTCGGTGCGCGCTTCTTCCTTTATGCAGGTCATAAACAGGAGGAATTTCAGATGACCTATGCGCCTTTTGACCTGACAGGAAAAGTTGCACTCGTGACCGGCGGTAACAAAGGCATCGGCCTTGGCATGGCCGAAGGCTTGGCGGCCGCTGGCGCTCACATCGCAGTCTGGGGCCGCAAAGAGGCTGACAATAAAGCTGCGGCTGAAAAACTGTCTTCTATTGGCGCCGGCGAAGCCCGGGCCTGGAACGTGGACGTCGCTGACGAGCAAGCCGTGATTGAAGCGACGCAGGAGACGGTGAAAGCTTTCGGCCGCATCGATAGCTGCATCGCAAATGCGGGAGTCGGCTTCGGTGCTCCCTCTTTTCACGAGATGACTACCGAAATCTGGCGCAAAAACATGTCAGTCAATCTTGATGGTGCATTCTGGACGCTCCGCGAAAGCGCAAAACACATGGTGGAACGCTCCAAGAATGGCGACATGGGTGGAACGCTTATGGGAACCGCGTCGCTCGGCGCGCTCCAAGGCTCAGCTCGAAACGAAGCCTACACCGCGACAAAAGGAGCATTGATTACGCTGATCAAGGGATTAGCGGTGGAATATGCGCGCTACGGCATCCGGGCAAACACCATCCTGCCCGGCTGGATCGCAACCGACATGACCAGCCCAGCTCAGAACAACGAGAAGTTCGTAAAGAACGTGATATCCCGAGTGCCAATGCGACGTTGGGGGGAGCCCGAAGATTTCGCTGGCGCAGCAATTTACCTCGCATCAGACGCATCGCGTTTTCATACCGGTGACACGCTGCTTATCGATGGTGGTTATGCCATTTTCTAGGCGTCAGGCCTGCTCCGGTCCGACACTCGTTTACCTGCGACAATAGCCGGAACAATCGCTTGGACTGTCTTGAATAGTTCCACGCCGCCTGCAGCCTTGCCGCCGCGAGACGGCTTGGCAAGCAGGTCAGGAATGCGGAAGCATGATCGGAAACACCCGGAGGAAACCCATGACAATCCACACCCCGCTTTGTGACTTTCTCGGCGTCAAATATCCCATAATGCTCGCCGGCATGGGGGGCGTCTCCTATGCCGAACTCGCTGCAGCCATGAGTAATGCCGGCGGATATGGTGTTCTTGGCATGGCTGGCACGACGCCGGATTTCATTGAAAGCCAGATGAAACGCGTGCGCGAACTGACCGACAAGCCGTTTGGTGTCGATTTGCTGGCGGCGTCTCCGGAAAGCCTCGAGGCATCCGTCGATGTCATCATCAATAATGGTGCTGACAGTTTTGTTGCCGGCCTTGGTGTCCCGATGCCGATCATGGAGCGTCTGAAGAAAGCTGGTGTGAAAGTCATGGTTGTTGGCGGGGCTGTGAAGCACGCCGTCAAAGCTGAGCAGGCCGGTTGTGACGCAGTCATCCTTCAAGGCGGCGAAGGCGGTGGACATACCGGACTCGTCGGCACCATGCCGCTGGTGGCGCAGGCCGTCGAGGCTGTCGATATTCCTGTTATCGCGGCTGGGGGTATCTATGATGGCAGGGGACTTGCCGCCTCACTCGCGCTCGGTGCAGTCGGCGTCTGGATGGGTACCCGTTTCATCGCCTCTGAAGAAGCCCACGCCGCCAATCTCTACAAACAGACGATTATTGGCGCTGGCGATACCGACACCACGCGTACGCGATGTTATTCAGGCAAGCCGATGCGCTGCCGCACGAACGACTACATCAATGACTGGGAAAGCCGGCCTGAAGACATTCAGCCCTTCCCGCAGCAGGCGATCCATTCGACCCAGACCGGCGTCATTGGTGGCATTGGCGGCATTACCGACGAAGCGAAGCTCGACGCCGATACATCCTGTTTCGCAATGGGCCAGTCTGCCGGCGGCGTCAAAGACGTTTTGCCCGTCCAGGAAATCGTTGAGCGGATCATGGCAGAGGCCGAGGCGTCCATACGTCAGTTGAATAGTTTTTCAACCAAAGCCACAGCGTGATGGCGTAAAGCACACAGTATAGAGAATCGGCGACTTTCAAAACGAGGCATTCAGGACAAAAGAGTGGGCGCCCAATTCTAACACACTGAAAAGCATATCCTTTTCTTGAGCTTAGATAAGGACGCTTCAATTTCCACTTAATTTGCCATGCTGGCTTAGACTCTTAACAACACCTTCATCACACGCTCAGGTTGCGCCGACTTATCGGTGTAATCGAAAGAGGGGATAGCAATGAAGGAGACGAGTTATGTCAAAAGTGCACTTCAAGACTGCCACTCTCATCGCTTCGGCGATGTGTGCAATGAGCCTTACAGCTTGTGAATCGGACGGCCACTACAGAGTTGCCAGCGTCGGGCCTCAGGGCACAGCAGGGCCTCAGGGCGAGAAAGGTGAACAAGGCGACCAAGGTGAAGCCGGACCGCAAGGCGAACGCGGCCCACAAGGTCAAGCTGGCGCCAAAGGTGATCCAGGTCCTCAGGGCCCTCAAGGTGCACAAGGTGAGCCAGGACAAGCTTTCACGCTCGGAAGCGCCGGCATAATCGCAGCGGGCGGCCTGGTGGGCTCTGAAGGCGTTGCCGGCACGGGATTGCTTGCAAATACCGGAGATCCCGACTCGACTTTGCCTGTCGCATCTGACCTGCTGGTGAAGACAGGGGACACCGTAACCTCGATCAGCGCCAGAGGTACAAAGGTTGCCTCGCTGGTGGATACGGCATTGCCCGGCTCGACGCCGCTCGCAGGCACTGTTGTTGGTGTCGTGGAAAACACTGGCCTCACGCTCATTGATGCCGGGCCTGGAGATCAGTATCTCGTTGACGGCCTGACCGCCGCCCCGGGGTCTCTCATCGACGTTACGATCGGCGAAGCGTTTGCTGTGGGCAGCCCGGAAGCCGAACCCCTGATAGGGACCAGTCTCCTGTCCGCGGAACTGGCATCGGGCAGTGCGCTTGAACTCGGCGTACTGAGCGACAACCAGCTCGTGTCTCTCAACTCAGGGAGTGATAGCAAGGTGCTGACGACTGTGGCAGACACGGTAAATTCCGTATCTGGCAAACTGTCTGGCGGCAGCGCGAGCGGATCGCCACTGACGGACGTGACCGACAAGGCCGGCGGACTGCTTGGGAAAGATTCGCACGATGACGGCCTGCTGAGCAACGTCACAGACAAGACTGGAGACGTGGTCAAAGGCGTCACCGGCAAAACAGGCGGGTTGATCGGCAAGAAGGGCGACGACAACAAAGGAGGCCTGGTTTCAGGCCTGCTCGGCAGCCTTGGTGGCAAGGACTGAGCAGGACCAGTGTGGCAGGCCCAGACTCCTCCCTCATGGCCTGCCACACGCCGCTCCGTACATCCTGAATGACATTTACTTTCAAATCACTCCTGGCACTGGGTGCTGGCCTGGTCCTTGGCGTGTCGGCCTTTGCACAGTCGCTTCCTGACAATTTCCGTGACCGGCTCGACCCCGAGCGTGAACGATCCCGTCCCGCCCAGCCCGGCATCGACACAGGGATTGAAGCTGGCACAACCGATATTGACGTGAACGCACGACCCGGCGTGCAAATCAGCGAATTGAAATTCGAAGGTATCGCCGTGCCCGCAATGGTCGGGAAGGCTGGTGAGCCTTTCATCGGCAGCCCACTGACCACAACAACCCTGAAGTCACTGGTTACCGCCCTGTCATCGGCCTACCGAAAGTCGGCCGTGGCCCTGTTCACGCTGGTTATTCCGGAACAGGATTTTGACAATGGCGTTGTCCGCATCCTGGCGGCCGAAGGCTTTGTTGAAAGCGTGACCGTCAAGGGCGATATCACAAAGAACGAACGCGCATTTATTCTTGCGCACGCGAACCGGATTTCAGAAAATCGGCCCGCCCTTCGCAAGACCCTGGATCGCAACTTGCTCTTGCTGGAAGACACGCCCGGTCTTGAAATCGAGGAACAGATTCTGAGCGGCACACAGCCTGCTGGCGTGCAACTCGCTCTCGACGCAGAGCAGAAGCGGACAGATTTCAGCGTCGGCTATGACAGCCGTACAACCCGCCTGATCGACCAGGGACAATTCAGTGGGAAGGCGGCAGGCTACGGCCTGTTTCGTGCAGGCGATGAAACCCGTCTGGATCTTGCCTCTTCAACCAACTTCGAGGATTTCCGCTATGCTGGCCTGCAGCATGGCACGCCACTGAATTCGAAAGGCACGCGCGCGACAATCGGCGCAGCATGGTTACAATCCTTTGCCGATGACACTGGCATATCCGGGGAAGCGACACTTTACTCCGCATCGTTGAGCCATCCATTCATCCGCTCGACAAAGCAGAATTTGCGGGGCGGGCTGACTGTGGACGCGCTGAACAGCGACAATGCTGTCTTCGGCTCACTGATTGCCACTGAACGTACGCGGGCGGCCCGTGCCTCGCTCAGCTATGATCACTCAACGGATGAGCGTTATGTCGGCGTCTCGGCCAAAGTATCGCGTGGGTTCGACGTGCTGGATGCCCGGATATCCGACCCGGTGGGGGAACTGGAGTTCACCAAGATTGAAGCCGCCGCGAAACTTGTTCAGCGTCTCAATCGCCGGACTTTCCTGCGCCTGAGCGCTGCGAGCCAGTGGACCGACGATCCCTTGCCGGCCAATGAGCGCTTCTCAGTTGGTGGCCCCAATTTTGGCCGCGCTTTCGAGAACGGCCTCGTGAATGCAGACAGGGGCGCGTCGACGCTCATCGAGACGGCTTACCGCCCTATCAAGAACGGCAAGCTCTCCAAGAGCGAGCTCTATACCTTCGTCGATTATGCCTACACTGATTTCGCGGGCCGCGAGATCGACCCGATTGAACTTGGATCCTTTGGCGGGGGTGTCAGGGCCTCATACAAGGATATCGGGCAACTCGAGCTGGAAGCCTCAAAGCCCTACAAGCAGCCCCTGCCCGGATATGGCTCTGACTGGCAGTTCGCCGTCAGCTGGAGCATCAAGATCGACCCCTGAAGACCTGGAAGCTTGCATTGCCCTTTGTGGCGCACTTGCCTTTCGCCCGACAAGGGTGTTGGAAGTCGCTCAAGGAATTTAGCCAATCAGGAGGAACTCATGGGCGTACTGGACGGAAAAGTGGTGCTGGTCACTGGCGGCGGCAATGGTATCGGGAAGGAATGTGCCCTTCTCGCAGCTCAGGAAGGCGCGAAGGTCGTCGTCAACGATCTGGGTGGCAGCCTGACCGGCGCCGATGAAGGCGACGCAGGACCGGCCGAAAAAGTCGCTGCTGAAATTCGCGCCGCAGGTGGCGAAGCCGTCTCCAACTCCGAGAGCGTCACAGAATACAAAGCCGTCGAAGGCATGGTCGAACAAGCCAAGGACGAGTTTGGTGGCCTTCACGCCATCATGAACCCCGCTGGCATCCTGCGCGATGGCATGTTCCACAAGATGTCGGAAGATGACTGGAAGTCCGTCATCGACGTGCATCTTCATGGCTCGTTCAACGTGACGCGCGCCTCAGTCGAGCTGTTCCGCGAGCAGGAACAGGGCAGCTACGTCCTCTTCACCTCGACCTCTGGTCTCATTGGCAATATCGGTCAGGCCAATTATGCCGCCGCGAAAATGGGCATTGCCGGCCTTTCGCGCATTGTCGCCATGGAAGGTGAGCGCAAGAATGTCCGCTCCAACATCATTGCACCCTTCGCCTGGACGCGGATGATCGCCTCGATCCCCGTGAAAGACGAGGCAGGCAAGGAACGTGTCGAGCGAATGAAGAATGGCATGCGCGCTGACCAGGTCGCACAGCTTGCTGTTGCACTTTGCGCTGACGGCGCGAAAGACGTGTCGGGCCAGATCTTCTCGGTTCGCGGCAATGAAGTCGTGTTGTTCAACCAGCCCCGCCCCGTCAAATCGGTAGCACGTCTTGAAGGCTGGTCGCCTGAAAGCCTGATCGAACAGGGCCTGCCTTCGATGCAGGGAAGCTTTACAGGTCTTGGCGCGACCGCTTCAATATTCCCCTACGATCCAATCTAAGGGGAATTCGACATGCAGGGTGAGGCAGCGCCTTCTGTCGGCGACACAGTCCTGAAGGAATGCGTCACCCGCGATGGGGCAGAATACTGCCGCGCTGTCGCACCATCCAGCGCACCTGCACCCGATACTATTGCGAGCCCGGAAACAGATTACCTTTCCTGGGCTCGCCCTTTTCTTGATGATCCGGTTGGCTGGACGCAAACCTATCTTCTCGATTTCGACCTCCTGATCCCCCTCGCCAGTCAGGTCGGTGCGATCATGGTCGCGCTGATTGTTGGGATCGCTTTGGCGCCGGCGCTTCGCAAGCAGGTGTCTGCGCTGATCCGCAGGCTGCCGGACAATATCGCCCGCAATATTGATGACACGACGCCCAAGCTGGTCCGCCCGGCCCTGTGGGCGGCACTGCTTTACCTTGCCCAGGCCATTTTTGCTGGCGCGGGGCTGGAAGGCGCGCTGGTTCGCATTGCGTCATCCTTGGCGCTCGCCTGGCTGCTGATCAGGCTGGTCACGACATTCCTGCCCGACTTCTTGCGAAAGCCGCTCGCCTGGACGATCTGGGTGTTCGCCATTTTCTACGCATTCGGTGTGCTTGATGAGGTGATCAACTGGCTGTCGAATATCGGACCGCCTTATGCAGGCGGCCGGATCAGCCCGATTTTCATCATACAGGCGATCGCGACAGCCGCCTTTTTCCTGTTCATCGCGAACTGGCTCGCGAAACGCCTGAAGACTCGCGTGCATGCCCTGCCCCGGGTTGAGCCGTCGCTTCGCATCCTGATGTCAAATGCGCTGCAGATCGGCCTGTTCTTTGGCGCTGCGCTGCTCACCCTCGCTGGACTTGGCATTCCACTCTCCGGGCTTGCCGTGCTCGGCGGTGCAATCGGTGTCGGTATCGGCTTCGGCATGCAGCAAATCGTTGCCAACTTCATTTCCGGCGTCATCCTGCTGACAGATCGCTCAATCAAGCCGAACGACGTTATCGAAGTCGATGAGACGTATGGTGTCGTGAAATCCCTTGGTCTTCGCTATGCCTCCGTGATTACGCGTGACGGCAAGGAACACCTCATTCCGAACGAGATGCTGATTACCGACAAGGTCGTGAACTGGAGCTATTCGAACAAGGAAGTCCGGGTAAAGAAGCGTCTTCGTGTGGAGTATGAGACCGATCTTCGCCAGGCTGTCGACCTGGTGGTCGAAGGATGCAAGGTGACCCAACGTGTCCTGCATTCCCCAGCGCCGAAATGCCTCGTCATGGAGTTTGGCGACGAGGCGATTGAACTGGAAGCGCGGTTCTGGATCACGGACCCGGAAAATGGCGTCTCCAATGTGGCTTCAGAAGTCCTCCTCAACATCTGGGACAAGTTCAAGGAAGTTGGCATTGATATTCCATTGCGGCACGAAGACGTCCTGATCACGCCGGGGTCCACGCTCAAGGTCGAAATGGTTCGCGCCAGCAAGAGTGAAGATTAATCTGGTTTCCGCATAAGTGATCTCCCCTCCGGCCTCTGGACGATTTGACGTCGATTGCCATTTTACAGGCAACACAAATCACAAGGAGGTCAGTGATGATCGACATCAGACGTTTCGATAAACTCGGCACCTTCCAGAATGACTGGCTGGACGCCCACTATCACTTCTCATTCTCCCAGTATTATGACCCGTCCCGGATGGGACACGGCAAGCTTCGCGTATGGAATGACGACAAGATACGTGCGCAGACCGGCTTTCCACCACACGGCCACCGCGACATGGAAATCATCACCTATGTTCGTCACGGCGCCATCACACACCAAGACTCTCTCGGCAACAAAGGCCGAACCGAAGCTGGCGACGTTCAGGTCATGAGTGCTGGTCGCGGCGTGCAGCATTCCGAGTGGAATGCTGAAAACGACGATACGACCTTGTTCCAGATCTGGATCGAACCTTCTGAGACAGGCGGTGCACCTGGTTGGGGGGCCCACAAGTTTCCGAAAACCGACCGGTCAGGGCAATGGGCCGTGCTCGCAAGCGGGGACGCGGCGGACAAGGCGCTTCCTATCCGTCAGGATGCCAAAGTGCTTGGCGCGACGCTGAAAGCTGGCGAGACGCTCGAATACAAAATCACCAAGGGGCGCCATGGATATTTCGTACTTGCAGATGGACAGATCGAGCTGAACGGGGAGGTGCTGAATGCGAGGGATGGCGCCGCCATAAGCGGAGAGGAAACCCTCTTGTTCAAGGGCCTCGCCGCCGCAGAAATCGTATTCGTCGATACTGTATAGACTTACCTTGATGTAACTGCCGGATCATGACACGTTTCCTGTCATGGTCCGGTTTTTTGTTGCACTTGGTATTGTGACAGCTCCTCTCTGCCTGAGCGGTTGTCTTGTTGGCGCAGTCGTCGAAGCGGCTGCCGAAACTGTTGAGGGCGCCGTCGAGATTACGGGCGCGGCTGTTGATGCCGCCATTCCAGACGGCAAGAAGAAAAAAAACAAAGACGACTAAGCATCGCGCAATCGTGATTGCTGCCAGCGCAACCCACGTGACGGGTGAGCGTTCTTTGTGTATTATCCGCAAAATACAGGAGGTATTTATGCGCCTATTTTTTGTATCTCTTATCGCTGGAACCCTCGCGCCCGCTGCCTTGGCTGCGGACATTCAGGTGAGCTTTTCAGACAAGTTCCAGCAGGAGCTTGAAGACAATTATGGCCCACGTGAAGGCGAGCGCCTCGCCGACGATATTCGCGACGACCTGGAACATGAATTGAGCAAAGCAAACATCAATCCAGCACGCGTCAGTGTGACGATTGTCAATGCAAAGCCTAACCGCCCGACCCAGCAACAAATGTCGGATGAGCCCGGTCTGGATATGTTACGGTCGAAATCGATCGGCGGAATGGATTTGACCGGTACGGCTTACGATGACGCTGGCAACCCGATCGGTGAGTTGCAGTATGACTGGTTTGAAACCAGCATTGATAATGTCCATGCATCCGGCGTCTGGGGCGACGCAAATCGTGCATCCAGACGATTTGCCCGGAAATTTGCGGACTCCCTGTCGAACTAGACAGCCATGACCTGAGCAATAGCCGCGAAGCTATTCAATGCAAGCTTAGCTTGCCTGGGTCAGGTCGAGCGTGCACGACTCATTGAGCGAAGGACGCGAAAGGCTGATACGTGACAGGCCCGGTAAGGAGGGCTTGAGCTCCTTTGCCACCCAAAGACAAACCCGTTCCAGCGTCGGCACGGCGAGTCCATCAATGTCGTTCAAGAGCTGATGGTCGAGCTTTGTTGCAACCTCGTTCAGCATACAAGTCAGGTGGCTGAAATCCTCGACCCATTCTTCGCCCGGTTTCACGCAGCCTCGAACAGAAGCCTCAAGACGGAAGCTATGACCATGCAGGTTGCGATAGGGATGCCCTTCAGGCTTGCCGCCCATGAAGTGTGCAGCTTCAAAAGTGACCGCCTTCGATATTTCGAACACGCTGCCGGACGGGCTCAGGGAAGCCCGATCAGTTTGTGGGTTTGTAAGCTCAGTCGCCATTTCGGGTGCTTCATGCAATAAGCCGCTACTGCGGCGATATTTTCCGTCTGCCTGCTATCATCTTTGGGCTGAAGGAAAAAGTGCTTGAACTGCATAGCTTCGAAGCATTCTGGCTGCGCCTCTGCCTCTACTTGCGGGTAAACAAGCTTCAATTCGCTACCTTCCGTCTGGACAAGCGGCGCATTTGCTTTCGGCGATACGCAAATCCAGTCGAGGCCTTCGGGCGCCTCAATGGTGCCATTAGTCTCTACGCCGACCTCAAATCCACGTTTCTTGAGGGCGGCAATCAGCGGCAGGTCCAGCTGCAGCAGCGGTTCGCCGCCGGTGCACACGACATAGCCACCGACATCGCTGCGCGCTTCCTGCTTCCATAACATCGCAACATGGTCTGCCAGTGCATCGGGGCCGCGAAACTTGCCACCATTCTCACCATCGACGCCGACAAATTGCGTATCACAGAATTTGCACACAGCGGCCGCTCTGTCGCGTTCGAGCCCGGACCACAGGTTGCAGCCAGCAAAGCGCAGGAAGACGGCTGCGCGCCCGGTTTGCGCGCCCTCTCCCTGCAAGGTCACATAGGCTTCCTTGACCGAGTAGGTTTTCACGCAACCTGCTCCCGCCACTTTTCGAAGCCTGTCGCCCTTAACTCACAGGCCGGACATGCCCCACAGCCATAGCCCCAATCATGGCGCCGCCCACGTTCTCCCAGATAGCAGGTATGCGTATCCTCGATGACCAGGTCGACGAGGGCTTGCCCGCCAAGATCGTAAGCCAGTTGCCATGTTTCAGCCTTGTCGAGCCACATCAGCGGCGTTTCAATACTGAATGAGCGATCCATACCGAGCGCCAGGGCTTTCTGCTGCGCATCTATCGTGTCGCGGCGGCAATCTGGATATCCGGAATAATCTGTCTCGCACATGCCGCCGATGATGACGCTAATGCCTCGGCGCCAGGCCAGTGCGCCCGCCAATGTCAGGAAAACCAGGTTTCGCCCGGGCACGAATGTCGATGGCAGGCCGTCTTCGCCGGTTTCGATATCGACCGGCCGCGTCAGCGCCGTATCACTGATTTCGCCAAGAACGCCAAGGTCAATCAGGTGATCGTCGCCCAGCCGATCGGACCATTGTGGGAATTTGACCCGAAGGCCAGCCAGGACCGTCTGGCGGCTATCCAGTTCAACCCTGTGACGCTGTCCATAGTCAAAGCCAAGCGTTTCGACATGGCGAAAGCGCTTGAGAGCGGATGCAAGGCAGGTGGTGGAATCCTGCCCGCCCGAAAATAATACCAATGCGGAAGTCGGCTTGTTCATGGCCGCGCCAGTAGCAGAGCTACACATCGAGACCAAGCAAAACCTTCCGTTACGGCAGGTGAGCGTCACCTAAAAATCACGCCACCATAAACAGTTACGGAAAAGCGACGAACGTGTTGACAAAATGTCACGCCTGCAGCTGTCATGGCAAATGAGGCACCTTTGGACACATGAAGGGCCCATGAGGAAACGCAAAAACGTCGAGCCCGATAACAAAAAAAGCTCGACTGGGAGGAGAGTTAGATGATTCACAAAAAACCCGAAAAGTATCTGATGCTTGCAGGAGCGTCAGTTCTCGCCATGAGCTGGGCCGTACCGGTCGCAACTGCGCAGGACTCCGGTGACGCTCAACGTAAACTCGGCACCGTACTTGTCACGACCCAGAAGACCGAAGAATCGATCCAGGATGTTCCTATCGCCGTTTCGGCCTTCGACGAAGAGTCGCTTGAGAAGCTCCAGCTAAGTGGCGGTCCGGACCTCGTTAAATCCATCCCGAACGTGGCTTTCACAAAGGGCAACTTCACAGGCTTCAACTTCAAGATTCGCGGGATCGGCGCTGATCTTGTCGCCCAGTCGGGTGATGCCGGCGTCGGTATTCACCAGAACGACGTACCCCTGACGGCAAGCCGCCTGTTCGAAGCCGAGTTCTATGATGTAGAGCGCGTCGAAACACTGCGTGGCCCGCAAGGTACGCTGTATGGGCGCAATGCAACGGGCGGCGTGGTTAACGTCATTACGGCCAAGCCGGTCATGGAAGAGTTCCAGGCCGACGCAAAGCTCACCTACGGTAACTATAATACGATCAAGGCCAAGGGCATGATCAACGTGCCGATGGGTGACCGGGTGGCCTTGCGCGTTGCCGGCTCCCTGCTGCAGCGCGATGGCTATGTCGACAACATCATAACGGGCAATGACATTGACGACCGCGACCTTTACAGCTTCCGCGCCACTTTGGCCGCCGAACCGACCGACCGGCTTCGCGGCTGGGTTTCCTATGAGCATTTCGAGGAAGACGATTCACGCCTGCGGTCCGGCAAGCAGTTCTGTGACAAGGATGAATTCCTGACCAGCTTTGCCGGTATTCCGGTTGACGCCGCTGATCAGGTCTACAACACGCTGGGGTGTGAAGAAGCGCCGCTCAGCCAGTCAAATGATCGCGTAAACTCGGCAGGTACACTTGGCGGCGGTCTCGGTATAGCCGCAGGCCTGCTGAGCGGGGACGCATTTACCACGCCAGCTATCGCAGACATCCGATCCATCGAATCTGCATTTGATCCGATTTATGAGGCTGATCAGGACCTGTTCACCTGGAAAGCAGAATTCGACCTGACGGATTCCCTGCTGCTGACCTATCTCGGCAGTTACGGCGAAACCTCATCGGCATCGATCGAGGACTACAACAAAGCCGGACCAACGATCGCTTTCAACGATCTTTCCGGCATCCCGCCCGGAGTCAGCGCGCAAGCTGACCTGTATAATGCGCTCTTCCCAGGCGGCGTCGTCAGCGATCCGCAACTTGGAGCCTCGAACATCTTCAGGACGTTCGACCTTTCAGGCGGCGCCAGTGAGCAAACCACCCATGAAATCCGCTTGCAGTCTGATTTTGACGGGCGCTTCAATTTCAATGTCGGCGCCATTTCGGTTGACTTCGAGGCTATCGATCCCAGCGACAAGAACGCTGGTTATTACGTGATGTCCAACACGCTAACTGGCCTGACGCAGTTCAACAATGCGGTCTACAATGCCACGCTACAGGGTGCGCTTGCACAAGGGGCCAGTCAGGAGGACGCAGAAGCTGCTGCAGCAAACGCATCCGTCTTCGGCGGTGTCGTTCCGATCGACACTACCGGCAATGGACAACCACCTATCAATTCCAACCTGAACGGCGCAGGCGGCAATTACTTCCGCTCGCTCTCGCCATACCGGCTGGAATCCTTTGCCGTCTTTGGCGAAAGCTACTTCGACGTCACTGACGACCTGACCTTCACCGTTGGTCTCCGATATACAAATGACAAGAAGGAACAGGACAACACTCCATCTATCCTGTTCGTGCCAAACAGCGATGCCAATGGCGATCCGTTCTCACCGCAACCAATTCCGGGCGCGACACCTGACGAAGGCGGCGACGGCGTGTTCAACGCCCAGTTCGAGGAAGTCACGGGCCGTGCCGGTTTCGACTGGGCACCGGACTTCTCCTTCTCTGAAGACACGCTGATCTACGGCTTCTATTCAAGAGGCTACAAAGGCGGCGGCATCAACCCGCCACAACCGGCAGACAATCCGAATGCCTTCCCGCAATTCTTCGAACCGGAATTCATCGACTCCTATGAAATCGGCACGAAGAACACGCTGGCAGGCGGCGCGCTGCAGCTGAACGCTACTGGCTTCTATTATGACTATAGCGGCTATCAGATCACGCAGATCGTCAACCGGTCCTCGGCCAACTTCAACATTGATGCCGAGATAAAGGGTCTTGAATTCGAGACTATCTGGAACCCGGCATCGACGTTCGTGATCAATGCCAATCTCGGTCTCCTGGACACCGAAATCCAGGATACATACGCAATTGACGTGCTTGACCGCACCAATGGCCGGGCGGACCTGATCGCGCTCAAGAACGCTTCCAATTATACCAACTGTGTCGTGTCGGCTGAAGGGTATGCGACAGTTCTCGGAGCGATCGCAACAGGCGCGATCAACCCTGGCACGGGACAGCCATTCCAGCCAGGTGATACAGCCGGGCTTTGCGTCGGCGCCTTTGCAGGAGCCGAAGCTGCCTTCGGTGTCGGCGATGTGACTTATGTCGACTCCAATGGCGAGACCCAGACGATTGGTGGCCTGACACCATTCGACGGGGAAGCCAAAGACCTCTCCGGCAACTCGATGCCAGGTACGCCTGAGATGACGTTCAATGCTGGCGCAGAGTACACGTTCGAAGGTCTCTTCGGTGGTGACTGGGACATCCGGCTTCGCGGCGACTACTATTACCAGGCCGAAAGCTACAGCCGTGTCTGGAACACCGGCCGCGACCAGCTCGACAGCTGGGACAATATCAACCTGTCGCTGCAGTTCTACAACGATGCGAATGGCCTTGAGCTGGAAGTCTTTGGCAAGAATATCGCCAATGACGACGTCATCACTGGTGCCTACCTCACCGATGACTCATCGGGTCTGTTCACCAACGTCTTCCTGCAAGAACCGCGTCTCTACGGCATTTCGGTTCGCAAGAGCTGGTAGCACCCAACTCAATCCTGTTGAACGGGGCGGCTTTCGGGCCGCCCTTTTCTTTTTGGCTCAATGCATTGGCCTGCCGCACCGATCCAACTACAGTTACGCCAGATCAACCGGGAGCCTTCATGAAAACCTCACTTACGCTGGTATCTGCCGCCTTCCTGTTTGCGGCCTGCTCTGGCGAAAACGATCGACCAGCCCAAGCCGCTGGCGACGCTGAAAGTATGGAGACAGACACAGATTCCGTGCCCGCGGAAGCAGACGTGTTGACGTCCAGCGAAGGCTACACGCTTACCCCGATCGCCAGCGACCTCGTCATCCCGTGGGACATGGTTTTCCTGCCGGGGGGTGAAATGCTGGTGACAGAACGCGAGGGCCGCATCCGTGTCATCAGAGATGGTGCCCTCCTCGATGCGCCGGTCAGTGGTACGCCTGATACGCTTGTCGAAGGCCAGGGCGGCTATTTCGCAATGGCGCTGGACCCGGACTTCGCAAGCAATCGCAAGCTCTATCTCGCCTTCGCCAAGGGCACGGCCGAAGACAACACGACGGCCGTTATTTCTGGCGCGCTGGCAGAAGATGCGAGCGCCCTGACCGATGTGAAGGAAATCTTTGCAGGCACATCACGGGAGACGTCATACCATTTCGGCGGGCGGCTCGCCTTCCTTGATGATGGCACGCTCCTGCTCACCCATGGCGAAGGCTTTCGTTACATGGAGGATGCGCAGGACCCGATGAATTATCTCGGCACCATCACGCGCATCAACGCCGACGGCTCATTCCCGGATGACAATCCCTATGCCGATGGCGCTGAAGGTGCGCCAGGTGTTTATTCCTACGGTCACCGCAATGTGCAGGGGCTTGTCTGGGACCAGGCCCGCGGCATTCTCTGGGCCCATGAACATGGCCCAAAGGGCGGTGATGAGCTCAATGTGATCGAGCCCGGTCACAATTATGGCTGGCCGAAAATCACGTTCGGGGTGAATTATGATGGCACTATAATCACCGAAGAGACCGAAGCCCCCGGCATGGACCAGCCGGTCGTGAAATGGGTGCCGTCAATCGCCCCTTCCGGCATGACACTCGTAACCGGCGACATCTGGGCCGACTGGTCTGGCGATCTTGTCATCGGCGCGATGAACGGCCCCAAAGGCCAGAAGCTTGTCCACGTCGATCTTGACGAAGCTGGCGAAGTTATCGGCACAGAAGACTTCCTTGCCGATCTCGAAATCCCATTCCGCGACGTGACGATCGGTCCGGATGGCAATCTCTACGCCGCGACAGCCAATGTTGACGGCATAATTTACAAAGTGAGCCCTCCCCAATGATCAAACTCCACCATCTACGCATCGGCCGATCCATCTTCACTGTCTGGCTACTCGAAGAGTTCGGGCTCGATTACGAGCTGAAAGTCTATCACCGCAATCCCGAAACCTTCCGGTCGCAGGACGACATCAAGCAGGCGACGCCACTCGGCAAATCACCGACACTGGAAGACGGCGACATCATGTTGACGGAATCCGGCGCCATTGCTGCGTATCTGGTCGACCGCTATGATACGGAAGGCCGCTTCGCGCCGCCATCGACCGATTACAAGGCCCATGCGGAATACTTGCGCTGGTTGCACTATCCGGAAGGCTCTGCCTTTCTGCCCTTGTTCCTTAAGATGCTGCTCGCACGCGAGGGAGACAACAAATCCAAGGTATTCGACGCTTTCGCCGCTGCTGAGGTGCCACTTCATCTCGGTCTCATCGACAAACGTCTGGGCGAGATGCCGTATATCCTTGGAGACAAGTTTCAGGCGCCGGATATTGGCATCAGCTATATCGGCAATATGGCTGAGCGCCTCGGCGAGCTGGCCCCCTACAAGAATCTGCAAGCCTATCTTGATCGCAACATGCAGCGCGATGCCTGGAAGCGCGCAAAGGATCGCGCTGTCGAGTAGTCTGGCCTAACGGCGTGAACGCATGGCGGCGGCGAGTGTACCCTCATCAAGATGGTCGAGCTCACCGCCATGCGGCACGCCCTGGGCCAGCCGTGTTGTCTGGATATCCAGGCCATCGAGCTGGTCCTTGACGTAATCCACCGTGATCTGGCCATCGAGAGTCGCGGACAGCGCGAAGATGACCTCCTTCACGCCGCCAGCCCGGATGCGGTTGACCAGCATACCGATAGTGAGGTCATCAGGCTCGACGCCATCGAGCGGCGACAGGACGCCGCCGAGCACGTGGTAACGTCCGCGAAACGCGCTGGCACGCTCGAGCGCCCAGAGGTCAGGGACGTCTTCCACAACACAGATCACGGTCTCGTCGCGATTGGGAGACTGGCAGACCGCGCAGGGCTGCAACGTGTCATAGTTGCCGCAAGTGTTGCAGCGTTCGATCCGGTGTCCAGCCTCGGCCAGGGCATCGGCAAGCGGCAGCAGCAACTGGTCCTTACGCTTCAGCAGGTGCAAGGCAGCCCGGCGCGCCGACCGCGGACCAAGCCCGGGCAGCTTCGCGATCAAATCGATCATTTTCAGGATTTCAGGGCCGGCGCTTTTCTGGCTCATCTATGGCTCAGAAAGGCATCTTGAAGCCGGGCAGCATGCCGCCCATGCCAGAGGTCGCGTCCTTCATTGCCTTTTCCATGGCTTCATCAAGGCGCTTGCGGGCATCGCCATGAGCAGCCTTCACCAGGTCTTCGATGATCTCAGCCTCGTCTTCCAGCAAGGAGGGGTCAATTGACAGGCTGACCATCTCGCCCTTCCCCTTGAGACGGACCTTGACCAGCCCCGCTCCGGCAACGCCTTCAGCTTCGATCTGCTCGATCTTTTCCTGGGCTTCCTGCATCTTGGCCTGCATCTGCTGGGCCTGCTGCATGATTTTCGACAAATCCGTCATCTGGCTTTCCTAGCCTTTCTTCTGATTGGCAACGCGCAAAGGCACGACATTGCCTCCCGCCCCTTCGGCTTCAAGGGTTGCGCCGCCGCTGACTTCAACAATTTCAGTGCCTGGTATCGCAGCAAGGGCGGCCGCGACGTCCGGCAGGGCTTTCACCGCTTCGATCCGCTCAACCTTCAGGCGTTCTTCGCGTTCCTTGACGGTTTCCCGGGTATTGCGGGCGCGCTGGACATCCCATTCATGACCGGTGGAGATTTCAAGAAAGTCAGTCAGCCGCCGCAGCAGGTCGACCGGGGCGCCATCCTTCAGGTCACAGCTGATCGTCCCGTCGGCGAAGACGGCCGGGCGGATATAGGCCTTGGCTTCACCCCAGAGGGTTGGCTCGCGCTCTTTCTCCAGAAGGTCCAGCACATCCTCAAACTTGGACAGGCTGCCCGTGCCCCCGCCGCCGACGGGGACGACATTCGGATCAGGCTTTCCCGGCTGGCGCGGGGCCCCGCCTCCGCCGCCTGAGGTGATCATCCGGGCGGCTTCTTCCGGCGAAGGGAGCTTGGCGGCAGCGACAAGGCGCAGCATCACCATGCGGAGCGCGACATCGGCTTCCGGCGCGCTCTGGGTGTCGCGATAGCCGGACAGCAGGATCTGCCAGTTGCGCTGGGCCTGGGCCGGGGTGACGCTCTCGGCGATCTGGCGCGCGCGGCTTGTCCAGTCCGCCGGGCCGGGCAAACTGTAATTGTCGCCCATCGCCTGTAGCGTCGCGACATCGGCGGCGATCTCCAGCAGATCCTTCATCAGCACGAGCGGGTCAGCTCCGATCTGGACCTGGTCCGTGATCTCGTTGACGGCCTCTTTCGCCTTGCCCGTTACAGCGTATTCGAACGCATCGAGCAGGCGCAGCCTGTCGCCAAGGCCGAGCATGTCACGGACAGCTTCGCCGGACACTTCCCCGCTATCGAGACCCTGGACGATGGCCTGGTCGAGGATGGAGAGGCCGTCGCGGACAGAGCCTTCGGCCGCCCGCGCGATGAGCGTAATGCCCTCCTCGGAAATTTTCGCGCCTTCACGCCCGGCAATCTTGCCAAGGTGCGCAGCGAGTTCGCCGGTCTCGAGCCGCTTCAGGTCAAAGCGCTGGCAGCGCGACAGGACCGTGATCGGCACCTTGCGGATTTCGGTTGTCGCGAAGATGAACTTCACATGTGGCGGCGGCTCTTCCAGCGTCTTGAGCAGCGCGTTGAACGAGGCCGTCGAGAGCATGTGGACTTCATCGATGATATAGACCTTGTAGCGCGCCGAGACGGGAGAATACCGAACGCCATCGAGCAGGTCCCGCATGTCGGCGACGCCGGTGCGGCTGGCGGCATCAAGCTCCAGCACATCCGGGTGGCGGCTTTCCATGATCGCCTTGCAGTGTTCACCGGGCGGTTCGAGCTTCAGGCTCGGGCCGGAATGATTCTCGCTCTGATAGTTGAAAGCGCGGGCAAGCAGCCGGGCGGTCGTCGTCTTGCCAACGCCGCGCACCCCGGTCAGCATGAAGGCGTGGGCGATGCGGTCCAGCTCGAAGGCATTGCGCAGCGTGCGGACCATGGCTTCCTGGCCGATCAGGTCGGAGAACAGCTTTGGCCGGTATTTACGGGCGAGCACCTGGTACGGTGCGTTTGCTTCAGCCGCGCCCATGTCGTCTTCTCCGAACATGGAGAAGGTCGCGTCATCGCGCTCTAATGCTGGGCCGGTTTCGATCTCGTCGCTCATCGCGGCGATAATGGCAGGGACTCGGTGTCCTCCGCAATGGCGGCGTGCGGGAATCGCGGTGTTTAGGTGTGGGCAGCAGCACCCGCGGCCGCAGACTCCGAAGGAGCGCGGCGCTGGGACCTGATTGGGACGCAGCCGTCATGGTGAGCGAAGCCGAACCACGGCGGCGCGTGTCTGAGCCCTAACCGGAGTCGAGGAAAGGCGCTGGCGCAGGACAGTGGGCGTGCACCAGCGGTACATTTTCAGTACACCAGAGTGCACCTGCACCAAACCCGCAAACCTGCGCCACAAGCGCCTCGATGCCTGCGCCCGGCGCAAGCTTCTCCCAAGGCGCATACGGGGCATGCACGGTCCAGTCGGCCGGGTCCGGCAGTGTGGGCGGATAAAGGCCGGAAACCATGATCCGACCCCGCGGCGTGACGGCGAAGGTGATCAGCGTGCCCGGCTCCAGCGGGCCCGTCGCCCACCATGCCTGCAGCGCCCGCACCTCCCAGAAGAAGACGGGCCAGTACCAGAGCGGCAGCTCCCAGAGTATCGCAAGGATCCACTGACGGGTGATCATGCCCGCATTGGAACATGAGGGTTATGGGAGGGGGATGGATTTGACGTCTCCCTTCTCCCGCCGGGAGAAGGGCCGGGGATGAGGGGGAACTCCATCTCGGCGATGTAGGTCGCTTGCGGGAAGACCGGACTGGCGCATCACGGCACTGCTTTTGCTTGCCGAAAGGGCGCTCTCCCTCACCCCCTGCCCCCTCTCCCATTGGGAGAGGGGAAGCCTACCGAGGAGCTCTAAAGTCTGCCTGCTTAATCAATTCCATGGTAGCTTTGAGGGAGTCGTCAGATATCAAAGAAAATAATTCATTGAGTTTCGTGAGATCGTCGGCTGATATGGGCGCGTCGAGCAACTTTTCCCGCCTTGCGTTGTACCATCCGGCAAGCTCCACGACTCTGGGCAAAATCTGCGAGTTTGTCTGGATGCGCTCTATCAAATCAACAAGCTGGTCAGCTCTTACGTTTCGAAGCGAGGACAACAGCGACCCTTCTGTCACATCGGACCCAATCGGGAAGAAAAGACGGGTTTTCCTTTCTTCAAACTTTAAATTCTCCAGCAATGCGACAATCTCGGAAACGGGCGTCACATAAGCAATTCCAGAGTTTAGCTCTCGAACATATTCTGTACCTTTTTCCGACACGATTGCGCGTTGCTCGGAATATGGAAAGTGCCCAGAAACCAATCCCAGCAGACGAAGCCTAATGCCGCTTTTAGACGGCCTATGATAAAAAACTGGCGATCCGCTCAATCCCCCAATTGAACGGATTTCGACGAGGTGCGCCACAATCCCTTCGATGTTTTTTCCCGGCCAAGGGTTCGCTGTCAAACAATCTTCCGGATCCGCAACAGCAGCAATAGAGCCCAATCTAACTATTGGCTTTAATCGCTTCGCACCCGAATGCGGCCCAAAAAGCCCCAAGATCACAACGTCTTCAGATGCACTTAGATCTGCTTCACCATGCACAGCAGATATAAAGTTCCAGTCGAGAGAAAGATGATCGATATTCGACGGCAGCTTACAAACGTACGCGGCCACGTCAGTGCTCTCCGACTCCGGTATATCCCAATCTTCGATTAGAGTTTTCCGCCAAAAAGAGGTGCCATCTTTGCAATTGAATCTCACTGCAATTTCCCAATCTTCCCACCGCTTCAAATTCTCCAGATTGTGCCTGGCTGTAATCAACGCATAAACATCCGGAATAATCGCGTTCGAAACTGGGGCTCGAAGCTTCAGTATAAATGCGGTGCCGCCCGTTCGAATCTCGCCGGTTACCTTATTTTCCGCACCCAAGTACACTATGGACTTAAGAGTACTCGGGTTCACTCGGGGCATAATTGCAACTCTGATTTAGGTGATGCGATACATACTTATCATGGCAAATTGTACATGTTATGTTCTCGTCGTCATTTGCGCAAGGTAAGAGCGACGCGTTTCCACCGAATAGATTTGGATATTTCGCCTGCGACAGATAACAAAAAATGGGGAGAGGCCCGACGCAGAACCGCCGATCTGACCGCGTAAACTTTCCGCCCTCCTCCATCTAATACCACTCGCTCTTCCACCTGAGCCAGGAACATTCCGTGCAACTCCACCTTTCCTATCGCGACGCGCCCGTGCGCACACCAGTCAGTCCTGGCGTTCACAAGGCGCCGGTAGGCACTTATTGGGCGCAGGCGCGGGTGTTTGAGCCGCCGTTTCCGGGGCGGGTGGCGGGCAAGGGATATCCCGTGTGGACGCTCTCACATCGCGGGCGCGAGCTGGTCTTTGCGAGCCCGGAAGAGATGGCGCATGCGGCCGAGGTGCTGGGCCAGCGCGTAATGCCGCGGCCCTGGCAGCTGAGCGGGCCAGCCTATGGCCGGGCCAACCAGCACTGGCTGTCACGCCTGCACCAGAGCTGGAGGCCGTGGGAGGTCAGGCAGGAGATGGTGAAAAAGCTGCGCGCAGCGCTGGTCTAGCGCGTGCGGCGCGAGATCGCTGCCGCCTCATGGTTCGACTTCGCTCACCATGAGGGCGGGCATTGGAGAAATCGCTACGTGAAAAAGGCGGAGACTGGACAGTGACCCGAAGCGAAACTCGTTAGGGCTGCTTCGTTCCCGATCTGACCCGGTTGGCGAGGACTTCGTCCACCGCCAGCCTCCTTTGGGCTATATCGCGAATTGAAACCGGGGTGACAAGACCCGTCATGCTGCTAGTTGAGAGAGCATGACAAGCCGCAACAATAATTCCGACTTCATTCCGCTTGGCTCCCGCCCGATTGACCGGGCCGGCCACCACCGCACTGACGAGGCATGGCTCAACGCTGCCATGGCGCGCGACGATGTGCTCATCCTGCTGATCCAGCAGGGCCTGCCGCTGGTCGGCCCGTCTGGCGGGCTGGTCTGGCTCGGCCCGGAAGCGGCAAAGGTCGCGCCCGATGCGAAGCGGCTTTTCCTTGGCCTCGACAAGCAGGGCACGCCGGTCTTCGCGCTGGATGTCGGCGGCAGGTTCGAGCTTGAAAATTCGCTGATTGCGGGGACGGGCGAATTCCAGGACTTCCGCATGTGCCTTTACCGGATGCCGGAGCTGGAGGCCAATCTCGCCTCGACGGCACGCAGCCTCTTCGAATGGCACAAGTCGCACCGCTTCTGCGCGCGATGCGGGGCTGAAAGCGAAGTGCAGGAAGCTGGCTGGAAACGCGTCTGCCCGGACTGCGAAGCACAGCATTTCCCGCGTACCGACCCGGTCGCCATCATGCTGGCGGTCAGCGGCGACAAATGCCTGCTGGGACGCCAGAAGATGTGGCCCGCAGGGATGTGGAGCTGCCTTGCCGGCTTTATCGAGCCGGGCGAGACGCTGGAACAGGGCGCCGCGCGGGAGCTGCACGAGGAAGCGGGCATTGTCTGCCATCCGGCCAATGCCGAATACCTGTTCTGCCAGCCCTGGCCGTTCCCCTCCTCTCTGATGATCGGAATGCTGCTGCCAGCCGAGAATGAAGACATCACCATCGACCCTGCGGAGCTGGAAGCGGCCCGCTGGGTGACACGGGCCGAAGCACGCGACATCCTCGCCGGCACGCATGACGAGATTTCAGCGCCGATGAGCTTTGCCGTGGCACATCATATCCTGAAAGAATGGGCCGAGCGCGACGACTGACCTGCCGGCGTGACCCCTGGATACGAAGAAGCCCTGCACTGAGGGGGAGTGCAGGGCTTCAAAGCCGGAAGAAACAAGGCGGGTGAGGGGAGGAGGGATTTTGCCCTGTTACTTCAATACCTCCGGCCAGTTCGTATCAGCCGTAACAATGAACGCCGCGCGATCTTGTTCCCAGCGATCCTGAATTTTTTTGTTATAGTTGAGATAGAGTTTGCCATCGACAATGGACCAGTGGTCGGCGTCGCCCTTGGCGGTTTTTCCTTCGGCAACGGCCCAGGCGCAATAGCCCCCGTACTGGGGGGCGTATTTTTCCGGGTCAGCCTTGAAAGCAGAGAGATTTTCGGCGCTCGCGAACTTGAAGGTCGCGCCCATATATTCGGTCGTGAAATCGTCCTTGCCCTTGACCGGCTTTCCCTCTGTGAAATAGGCGACCGGGTCATGGCCCTGCACCGCTTCGCTGGAGAAGGTGCCGGTGTAGATCGGCGCCTTGTCGGCATGGGCGGGCGCAGCCAGGACGAGACCGGAGAGGGCCAGGGCGAGTGCGGCGGGAATGGCTTTTTTCATCGGATGATCCTTCAGATGTTTATGGCATCCTAGCAGCATCGGCGGCCCGCTGGTTTCACATCTGACCGGCCTGCGATCACATCGGCGTGCGCGGGCCGTGTCCCGATGGCGCCGCGTGTCACCGCCGGGCGATGATCCAGACGGCGTGGATGATGCCGGGGATATAGCCGAACAGGGTCAGCACGATGTTGATCCAGAACTGGATGCCGATGCCAACCTGCAGGAACACGCCGACGGGCGGCAGCAGGATCGCGAGAAGAATGCGGAAGAAGTCCATTATTGAAATCGCCTTTTGTGATTTGAGTTTTCCTCTGGCCGTACAAACAGGCTAGAGGCGTCACTCAAACAGCGGGCGAGGCAATTGTTCGTTCCGCTTTTTGCGCAGTCTCAGCCCGCCGGGTCGGCCCGGCCGGCAAACAGCGCGGCGCCGATACCCTTTCCGATCGCGGCGAGTTCGTGCCGGCGGATGACGATCAGCGCGAGTAGCGTCACCCAGACGACGCAGGCCATGATGAAAAGCCCGCCGCCATCATTGTTCGGGTCCGTGCCAAGCGGCGTCCACAGGTGGAAGTTGACCGCCCCGCTCATCACCGCGAAACCGATCAGCGCGCCAACTCCCTGCAAGCGCCGCAGGGCGGGTAGGATCCCCAGCAACAGGCACGTGGTGGCGACGAGTTCTGCCGTCCCGATCGCATACTGGCTGAACAGGCCCGTCTGCGCGAACAGGCCCGGCGCACCAAGGCTGCCGGCCCAGGCGTCGAGCTTGCCGAAGATCACCTGCGTTTCCGGCGCATTGGTGAATTTGAAGCGAAGGCTATCGAGAAAGACGAGTGAGGCGATCACGGCGATCACATGCGGGATCCAGGACTTGATGCGGCTCATGGGTTTGGTTCCGGTTATGGCTTGGCAAAGAGATAGCGCCTACGCCCTTGCTTGCGAACCACACCTGCGTGATTGCCCCTCACATTCTGGTGATCGCCTGGCCGCCGCAGCGCCAACTGAAAGGGTCGCAACCGCCAGCGCTCCTCCCTATATTCGAAAAAGGTAGAGCGGAGGGAGACAAGAGGCATGGACCGACTAGATGCAATGCGCCTGTTTATCAGGGTCGCAGACACGGGGAGTTTCTCCAAGGCGGCAACAGATCTCGGGGTTGGCCAGCCAACTGTCTCGCGCCGTATCCAGGACCTTGAGGCGCAGCTTGGCGCAGAGCTTTTCCTGCGCACCACGCGCGCCCTCAGCCTGACGGAGGCGGGCGACAAATTCTATGCCCGCGCCCGCGCCATACTCGATGATTTCGACCTGGCGGAAGCGGAGGTCCGCGGCCTCGACAATGAGCCCTATGGCCAGCTGCGCATCACCGTGCCGCATTCGCTGTCGCGTGTTGTGATCGCCCCTGCCCTCAATGTCTTCATGCGCCAATATCCGGACCTGTCGCTCGATATCATGTCGGACGATACGTACACAGACATTGTCCAGGAAGGTATCGACATCGCGTTCCGTCTCGGAGAGCTTTCAGATTCCAGCCTGATGGCCAAGCGGATCGCCAGCCACCCTCGCCGGCTTTTTGCCTCGCCGATCTACGCCGCGCAGATCAGCAAGCTGGGCCGTCCGAGCGAACTCGATGCAAATGATGCCCTGCACCTGCGCTTCAAATCCGGGTCAAGCGACTGGGAGCTGACCCACAGGGCGCGCGGCGATGTCGACAAGGTGCGCGTCAATGGACGCTTGCGGGCCTCCTCAGGCGACATGCTGATCCAGGCAGCGCAGGACGCGCTCGGCTATATCCTCGCGCCAGACTGGCTGGTCTGTGAAAAGGTCCGCAGCGGCGACCTCGTCCAGATTTTCGAAGACTGGGAAGCGGCTGACCTGCCCCTGCATGTCGTCTGGTCCGGCGGCAAGCTGAAGGGCAAGGCCCGGCTGCTGGCCGACCATATCGCTGAAGTGATGAAGTCATCAGAATTGCGAAAACCGGAAACCGAGCCGGTCTAAGGCTTCACGCCCTGCGTGGGTAGCGTCTCGTCATGGCGGAGCGTGAGCACTTCAAAGCCGGACTTCGTGACGGCAATCGTATGCTCAAACTGGGCTGAAAGCTTGCGATCATCGGTCACCACCGTCCAGCCGTCGCTCGACGTGGACACTTTACGTGTGCCCTGATTGACCATTGGTTCGACGGTGAAGACCATGCCTTCGCACAGCTGGAGCCCCGTTCCGGGCCGGCCGAAATTCAGCACTTGCGGCTCTTCATGCATTTCACGGCCGATGCCGTGGCCGCAATAGTCGCGGACGACGGAATAGCCATTCTTCCTGGCGTGGCGCTCAATCGCGGCGCCGACATCGCCAAGATGTGCACCGGGGCGCACCTGCCCGATCCCCTTCCACATCGCCTCCTGCGCGACCCGCACCAGCTTGCGTGCGGCAGGCGTGGTATTGCCGACAAGATAGGTCTTGCTTGAATCCGCGATGAAGCCGTTCTTTTCCAGCGTGATATCAAGATTGATGATGTCGCCATCACGGATGAAATCTTCCGCGTCAGGGACGCCGTGGCAGACAACATGATTGATCGAGCAGTTCAGGACGTATTTGAAACCATACTGCCCCTTGCTGGCAGGCCGCGCTTCAAGATCCACTGTGATGAAGTCTTCCACGAGATCATTCACCTGCATGGTCGAGAGGCCCGCAAGCTCAATCGTGTCCAGCATTTCGAACACCGATGCGAGCAACTTGCCCGATATGCGCATCAGCGACAGCTCGTCCGGCGTTTTCACCATGTCAGGCGACTGCTAGGTCCGCGACACGCAGGTTTGCCGCCTCGAACTGCATCTTGACGATATCGTTGAATGACAGCGTCGGATTGGCTTCCGCCAGCATCCCGATCTTCACCCAGAACTCGGCCTGCGCATTGATCGACCGGCACATCACTGCGCTGGCCTGACGGATATCTTCATGCAGGTCATCTGCGATTTTCACGATCCCCATCGGGTTCTCCGCATATCAATTGAATATACGAAACGTATACGTTTCATATAATTTCAAGTCAAACGTGTCGCTGCGCAATAGCATAAGAAAACGGCCCCATGGCATGAACCACGGGGCCGTCTCCTGTTTCCGTTGATGGATGAACGCCCTTAGCTGGCTTTTACATCCGCTATCCACTGGTCGACGCGCCGTTCGAGGATTTCGAGCGGCAATGCGCCGCCGCCCAGGACGGTGTCGTGGAAGGCCTTGATATCGAACTTGTCGCCCAGCTCAGCTTCGGCTTTCGCGCGCAGCTGCTGGATCTTCAGCATGCCGATCTTGTAGCTGGTCGCCTGGCCCGGCATCACGAGGTAACGCTGGATTTCCGAACGGGCCTGTGCGTCGGTGACGGCAGCATTGTCGACGAAATACTGGAAGGCTTCTTCCTCGGTCCAGCCCTTGGAGTGGAGGCCCGTGTCAACGACAAGCCGGATGGCCCGCCAGATTTCAGAGCCGAGACGGCCGAAATCGGAAATCGGGTCGACATAGGTGCCATCCATTTCCTTGGCCAGCCACTCGGCATAAAGGCCCCAACCTTCGGAATAGGCGGTGAAGCCAGCCTGGGTGCGGAATTGCGGAATGTTTTCCAGCTCCTGCGCGATCGAGATCTGCATGTGGTGGCCGGGAAGCCCCTCATGATAGGCGATCACTTCCAGCTCGCGTTTCGGCATGGCGGTCATGTCCGAGAGGTGGGCGTAATAGGTGCCGGGCCGTGAGCCGTCCGGCGTACCCGGATAGTAATGCTGGGCGGCGCCGTCCTGCTCGCGGAACGGTTCGACCCGTTTCACGACGAGATCAGCCTTGGGCAGGATACCGAAATAATCCGGCAGGAGCGTCTTGATGTTATCGATCGCAGCCGTCGCATCAGCGACATAGGCTTCGGCGCCGGCATCGGTGTCCTCGTAATAGAGGTCGCGATTATCCTTGCTCTCACGCAGGAAGACGAAGAACTCGTTCAGCGTACCGTCGAAGCCGTAATCGTCCTTGATGGCTTCCATCTCGGCATGCAGGCGCGCAACCTCGTCGAGGCCGATCTGGTGGATCTCGTCGGCTGTGAGGTCTGTCGTGGTCTGCGTGCGCAAGCGGTAATTGTAATAGTCCTTGCCGTTCGGCTGGGTCGTTCCAACACCCGTTGGATTGGACGGGGCGTCTGGCAGTTCGGCCTTGGCCCAGTCGATGATCGCCTGGTAGCCCGGCTCGAAGTCTTCCAGCAGCGCTGCCTTCGCGTCCGCGAGCAGGGTCTCGGCCTGGGCGTCGTCGATCTCGCCGGCCTCTTTCAGATTGCCGACTTCCATTTCGATGTCGGCCCAGATGTCAGACGGCTCGCCTTCAGTGAACGGGGCACCGGTGATGATCTTGGTCGACTGGTCGATGACGCCTTCGAGGGCAAAGTCAGGCGTCTGGATGCCCATGCCGGCAGCGGTCTTCGCATGGTCCAGCAGCTGCCCGCCTGCCCGGCCGGCTTCCCTGATCCGAGAAATGTAGGCTTCCATGTCCGACAGCGTATCGACGCGGTGGAACTGGATGAGGAAGGTCGCAATGAAGGATTGCGGGCCGTTCATCTGGTCGAAGGTGTAGCCATTGTAGAAATACTGCATGCCCTCGGCGGCGCGGTCATACTGGTATTCCCAGATGTCCCAGGAATTCTTCGCTTCCGGCGTCAGCTTGTCATAGTCAAAGCTGGCCTTCATCTCGTCGACAGTCGCCTTGCGCCAGGCGAGCTGGGCTTCCTGGGCTTCCTTCGACATGTCGTCGATCTCGCCATACCGATCCTTGCGACCAATGAAGGTCAGCTGGATCGGGCTCATCATCAGCTCTTCTTCGTACTTCTCGTCGAACCAGGCATTGAGCCGCTCGGTTTCGGTCTGTGCGACTTCGCTGGTGGCTTCGGCGGGCGGGGTTTCGGCCACGGCCGGGGCGACATTGTCGGTGCTCGTTCCGGTCTGCCCGCAGGCAGCAAGAACGAGGGCAAGGGCGGTCAGGCTGACGCGCATGGGGACACTCCTCAGATTATCGATTGTCGCTAAAGAGCAGGAAATTCGGGCATGCGCAAGGTAAACGCTACGGCATGCCCTGAAACACCGGAAACTCAGGCATATCTTGTCCGCAGCATCGTCCAGATTGCCCGCAATCCGCAGGCGGCTGCGCCTTCAGGGCGGCCATACTTGCCGAGTCGCCAGGCCCATACATCAAGGTGTACCCAACGTTCCGCATCAACGAACTGCTTGAGGAAAACCGCCGCCGTGATTGACCCGGCAAAGCTGCCGCCTGAATTCTGGATATCAGCGATATGGCTCTTCAGCATGGACTTGTACGGATCCCAGAGTGGCATCCGCCAGACCGGGTCGCCCGATACGGTACCGGCCGCATTGATCGCATCGGCAACGTCGCCATCATCGGTGTAGAACGGCGCAAGCTCCGGCCCAAGGGCGACGCGCGCCGCGCCCGTCAGCGTGGCGAAATCTATGAGCAGGTCGGGATTGCCCTCGCAGGCCCTTGCCAGCGCATCCCCGAGGATCAGCCGGCCTTCAGCATCCGTGTTGTCGATCTCAACGGTCAGGCCCTTGCGGGTGGACAGCACATCGCTCGGCCGGAAAGCATCGCCGGAAATCGAATTCTCGACGGCAGGGACATACAGTTTCAGCCGGACAGGCAGTTTGGACTCCATGACCAGGCGGGCAAGCGCGATGACATGAGCTGACCCGCCCATATCCTTCTTCATGAGCTTCATGCCGCTGCCGAGTTTGAGGTTCAGGCCGCCCGTATCAAACGCCACACCCTTGCCGACGAGCGCCAGCTCAGGATGGTCGGCATTGCCCCAGCTCAACTCGATGAAACGCGGCGCCTCAGGGCCGGCGCGTCCAACCGCATGCACCATGGGATAATTGGCCTCCAGCAGGTCGTCCCCCGTAATCACATCGACCGCGGCGCCATTCGCCTCGCCAATCTCGCGCACGGCGGCCTCGATGGCGGCTGGCCCCATATCCTGGGCGGGCGTGTTGACGAGGTCACGCAGCAGCGAAACGGCTTCGGCCTCGCGATTGAGGAAGGCAGAGTCCTCCCCCTCGCCAATGACCAGGCGCGGCGGTGTCGCCTTGTCTTTCAGGTAGCGGTCGAAACGGTAAGCCCCGTCTGACCAGCCCGCCGCAATATGGGCCAGCGGCAGGCCGCCATCCTGGACAATCTCATAATCGCCTTCCGGAAGCTTTGCCGAGAGGCCCGCCACGACCAGCGCATCGGTGCCATCACCAAGCCCGAACAGGACCTGCCCGGCTGTGCCATCCTCATTCGCCGCAAGGACCATTTCGCCCGCATGGCCCTTGAACGCGTTCGCCCTGGCCAGTGCCGCGAGGCCGGGCGGCAGGCCTGTCGATACAGCCTCCCAATCAGACTGGCGAACAAGATGGATGGCGGCGGGCCGGTCGGCGGCGGCGATGTAGGCTTTATGCATGGGCGCTGAGCGTCCTCTCATGAAATTGGTTAAGCCAGAGGGGCTATCTGTTAACTGATCCTTGACCCTCCAGAGGGCAAGGTGGCGACTGTTACACCACGCCGGAGCAGACCAAATGTCCAGAGCCAAAGCCTTTCTCTATGCTGCGCCCCTGCTATCGGTCGCCCTGCTCGCCGCCTGCGCCAGCACGCAGGTCACCGAAGAGGAAAAGGCGGCCAAGGCTGTGGAAGAGGCCATGGCGGAAGAACTGGCCCCTGCCACAGCTGAAGAGATCGCCGAGATCGAACGCGCCGACGCGCTGACACGCGCCAATTTCTGGGCCGCGGAATTCCGCAAGGATCCAACAAAGCTCGACGTGACCGTAAAATTCACCGAGTCATTGCGCGAAATCGGTAGCAATGAGCGCGCCATCGAAGTCCTGTCCAAAGCCATCCCGCTGCATCCCTCCTCTGCCGAGCTCCACATGGTGATGGGTCGCGCACTGCTGAGCGAAGGACGCCCGGCCGAAGCCGGCGAAGTGTTTTACCGCGCTGCGACGCTGGCCCCGGACATGGCGGCCGCGCACGCCGCGCTAGGCCTGTCCATGGACCAGCTGGAACGTCACTATGATGCGCAGAACGCCTATGCCGCTGCCCTGCAGCTCGAGCCGGACCGGCTATCGACCCTGTCGAATTACGGTCTGTCCCTCGCCCTCTCCGGGGAGCTTGATGAGGCCGAGGAACGCCTTCGCTATGCCGTATCCCTCCCGAATGCCGATGCACGCATCCGCCAGAATCTCGCGCTGATCCTTGGTCTCCAGGGCCGGTTTGCCGAAATGCGTGCGATTGACCCCCATGCCCCGACGCGCACTGTGGATGCCAATCTTGCAGCCCTGAAGTCCATGCTGTCACCAACCCGCGATTATGGCGATTTGCGCGAAGATGAGCCTGACCTGTTCGAGCTCGAGCCAGACGCCGCGCCCGATTTCAAGCAGGAGGAGGCTGCCGCGCCGCCGAAGCTGCGAGGCTCTCTCAGCCGTTAAGGCGGCTTGCCAGCGTCTGGGAAAAACACCCCGGAACCAAAAAAGCCCGGACGCAGTTTCCGGGCTTTTTCTGTATCTCGACAGAGGACAAAAGGCGGGGCGCCCGCCCCTATTCGCCCTTCATTTCCTTGTACTTGATGTAGGCCGGACCGAGTACGACGAGGAAGAGGACGGGCAGGAAGAAAATGATCATCGGTACCGTCAGCTTGGCCGGAAGCGCAGCGGCCTTCTTCTCGGCTTCAGCCATCCGCATGTCGCGATTTTCCTTCGACATGACGCGCAGCGCGTCACCGAGCGGTGTCCCGTAACGTTCAGCCTGCATCAGCGCCATACAAACCGATTTAACGCCTTCATGACCGGTGCGTTTGGCAAGGTTTTCATAAGCGATGCGGCGATCCTGCAGATAGGCAAGTTCGGCCGTTGTCAGCTGGAATTCTTCTGCCAGCTCCACAGATGCTGCGCCGATTTCGCCGCCGACCTTGGCAAAGCCGAGCTCGATGGACATGCCTGACTCCACGCAGATGAGCAGCATGTCGAGCGCGTCGGGGAAAGCCCGCATGATCGATTGCTGGCGCTTCGACGCCAGGTTCGAGACGTAGAGGTTGGGCGCATAGAAGCCTGCCGCAGCGCCAAAGATCACCGCGCCGATCTTCATCTGCTGGCTGAGGCCGAAATCATTGACGAAGAAGATGAAGACGAAAACACCGAGTGCGCCGACAAAGGGCAGCAGGAAACGGCAGAAATAGAAGATGGAAACCGGACGCGGCCCGCGCAGGCCCGCCTGGACGAGCTTGGCCTGCACGTTCGGGTCTTCCAGCATTTTCTGCAGGTTCAGCTTGCCGCTGATCTCGCTGATCGTGCCGCTGTCTTCGCGCTTGAGACCCTTCTTCGCCAGCGCTTCCCGGCTGGCGCGGCGCAGCTTCTCGCGCTGCGTGGTGACCTGCTTCAGTCGCGTTTCCAGCTTGTCGCCTTTCAGGGCGGGCAGCATCACGGAGGTGATGGTCGCGAACATGGCGATAGCTGCGAGGAGCGAAGCTATCGCACCGGGATCGCTGAGGGCACTGGCAAAATCTTGCATGTCCGTCGCCTCCCCTAAATGTCGAAATTGATCATGCGGCGCATCACGGTGATGCCGGTGAACATCAGGCCAGCCCCCACGAAGAGGAGCATATGGCCGGTGGATGACGTGAACAGTTCCATGACGTAGCTTGGTGTCGTCATGTAGACCATGAAGCCAACCGCGAAGGGCAGCGAGGCAATGATGCCCGCAGATGCCTTGGCTTCCGACGACATCGCCTTGATCTTCTCACGCATCATCTTGCGCTCACGGATAACCTTGGAGAGGTTGCCCAGCGCCTCTGACAGGTTACCGCCTGACTTGGCCTGGATTGTCAGCACAATGACGAAAAAATTGACCTCGGGCAGTGGCACGCGCTTGAAAAACATCTGCAGGGCGCGGTCGAGCGTCGTACCCATCTGGATATTGTCCGTCAGCGTCTTGAATTCGGTGCCGAGCGGCGCCGGACTTTCCTTGGCAATGATGCGCAGACACTCGGTCAGAGGCAGGCCAGACTTTACACCGCGCACGATGATGTCGACGGCATCGGCAAATTGCGCCGTCATCTTCTTGTGGCGCATCTTTGTCATGAAACCGAGCATCCAGCGCGGCAAGCCGATAAAGCCGGCAAAGCCTGCTGCCAGGATCATGGCCGGACGGGACTTGATTTCAATGCCGGCAATCGGCGGTGGGCCTTCCGCGCCGGACATGAAGGTCAACGCAGCGAACAGCACACCAAGGACAGCCGATCCGATCCAGAACATCTCAACAGGCATGTCGACCCCAGCCTGCATCAGCTTTGCCTTGACGTCCTGAGGCACGAGAGACTTCCGGCGCGCTTCATCCTGCTGGCGCAGCTTCTTGAGCATCTGCTGCGTCTGGCGTTTACGCTGTGTATTGACGTCAACAGAGTCAGCCCGGCCGCCGCGGCCATTGCCGCGTTTGCCTTCCTTGATCTGCTTGGCCCGTTTCGACGCATCGCTCGTCCCACCTGTGAAGGCGAGACCGATCCCGGCCAGAGCGAGAAAGGCCAGGGCGCCAACTGCGAAGATGAGGATATCACCGCTCATCTATCAGGCGTCCAGCTCATCGATGGCTTTCGCCAGATCGTTTTCAAGGTTGTAATAGGTTGCGCGCTCCCAGAAGCGCGGACGACCGATACCGGTGCCGCGATGGCGCCCTTTTACCCTGCCATCCTCGTCTTCGCCGTCGATCTCATATTTGAGGACGTCCTGAAGAATGATGGTGTCGCCTTCAAGGCCCATGACTTCGGTGATCCCCATGATGCGGCGTGAACCATCACGCAGGCGCGATGCCTGCACCACGACGTCAATCGAGCCGACAATCATTTCACGGATGGTTTTGGCAGGGAGCGCAAAGCCGCCCATGGTGATCATCGATTCCACACGGCTGAGGGCTTCGCGCGCACTGTTGGCGTGCAGCGTGCCCATCGAGCCGTCGTGGCCGGTGTTCATCGCCTGCAGGAGGTCAAATGCTTCAGGTCCACGAACCTCGCCCACGATGATCCGTTCAGGACGCATCCGCAGACAGTTCTTGACGAGATCGCGCATCGAAATCTCGCCTGAGCCTTCGATGTTTGGCGGGCGCGTTTCAAGGCGCACAACATGCGGCTGCTGCAGCTGGAGTTCGGCGGAGTCTTCGCAGGTGATGACGCGCTCGCCAGGCTCAATGAAGCCGGTGAGACAGTTTAGAAGCGTTGTCTTGCCTGAACCGGTACCGCCGGAAATCAGCACATTGCAGCGCGAATGGCCGATGATGCGCAGAATTTCCGCGCCCGGCTCTGAGATGGATCCGAAATTGACAAGATCCTGCAGGCGCAGCTTGTCCTTCTTGAACTTACGAATGGTGAGCGTCGGCCCATCAATCGCCAGTGGCGGCGCGATGACGTTCACACGCGAGCCGTCCAGCAGGCGCGCGTCACAGATTGGCGAGCTTTCATCGACCCGGCGGCCGACCTGGCTGACGATCCGCTGACAGATGTTCATGAGCTGGGCATTGTCGCGGAAGCGGATATTGGTCCGCTCGATCTTGCCGTTGACTTCGATATAGGTCGTATCAGCGCCGTTGACCATGATATCGGCAATGTCGTCGCGGGCCAGAAGCGGCTCGAGCGGACCATAGCCGAGGACATCGTTACAGATATCGTCCAGCAGGTGCTCCTGCTCGGAAATCGACATCACGACATTCTTGATGCTGATAATCTCGACGACGATGTCGCGGATTTCCTCACGCGCACTTTCGGCATCAAGCTGGGCCAGCTGGCCAAGGTCGATCGTGTCGATCAGGGCGTTGAAGATGGTGGTCTTGGTCGCGTAATACTCTTCAGAGCGCGTATCGACCTTGTGGACCTTCTCCACGCTCATGTCGGGCGGCGGCTTCAGCGCGACGGGCTTGCCGCCACCGGGCTTGGGCCCCACCGGTTTCGTTGCTGCAGGGGCCGCAGGCCTTGCGGCCGGCTTTGGCGCCGCAGGCGCGGCAGGACGTTGCGCAGCAGGGGCAGCTGGCCGCGGCTGGGGCGCGATCTGCGGAGCATTTGCTGAACGTTTGCCAAAAGACATGTTTGTTTCCTAGACCCGCTTACTTTCCGAGAAGTTTCTTGAGGATCGATTTCTGAGGCTGCTGCGTCTCACGGCCGGACAGGATCGAAGCGAGATGGTCGATGGCGAGCGAGGCTTTCGCCTGTGGATCGGTTTCCGAGATCATCTGGCCCTTGTTGGAGGCCGTCCCGAAAAGCTGAGGCTCGAACGGCAGGATGATTTCAGGCTCGACTTCGATGGCCGCCGCAAAATCCTTCACCGGAATTTCCGGACGCTTCGGCACGCCCGCCATGTTGATGATGAGACGCGGCGGATTGTCGTTCGGGCGCTGGGCCTTCAGGTGGTCGATCATGTTCTTGCCGTTTCGCAGGGATGCGAGATCCGGCTGGCAGACGAGGATAACCTCGTCGGACGTGATGAGCGTGTTGTAGATCCAGTCCGACCAGCCATGCGGCAGGTCGAGGACGACATATGGCATCAGGCGGCGGACGCCTTCGATGACCATGGCGTAGGAACTGGCATCAATATCCATGATCTGACCGACGCTTGCCGGCGCGGTGAACAGGGACAGGCGGTCCGTGGCCTTGGCAAGCAGGCGCGAGATGACCGCATCGTCGGTGCGGTCCGGCGTGAGAAGCGCATCAGCGACCGTTTGCTGGGTCTCGTGATTGAAGTCGAGCGAAGTCGTCCCGAAGGAGAGATCAAGGTCGACCAGCGATGTGTTCACCCGCGCATTTTCCGCGAGCGCCCAGGCCAGATTGTGCGCGACCGTGGAGGCGCCGACGCCGCCCTTGGCACCGATGACCGAGATCGACTTGCCCACAAAAGGCGCATCGGGATCAGTAAACATGTTGCCAATCGAGCGAACCATCTGGACCGGCTCAATCGGTGGCACGAGATATTCGCTGACGCCGCGCGCGACGAGCTGGCGATAAAGCGCAATGTCATTCGTCGCACCGACGACCATGACCTGAACGCCCTCTTCGCAATGGCCCGCAAGCTCATCGATCTGGTTCACCAGCGTTGAAGATGGCGCCGACGATTCGACAATCAGCAGGTTTGGCGTCGGGTTACGTGAGAGATGGTCGATCGCAGCCGGAATACCGCCATCAATAATCTCAACCGTCGCATTGATCATCCGCCGGTCACCGGCCACCCGGTTCATCATCGTGCTGATATCACCGGTTTCGCAGAAGGCGAGCACGGAGATGGCCGGAATTGCGCGATCACCGCCATGATAAGCATCAAGCGGAGGGGCAACGACGCCCTGCTCGACCTCCTTATAGGGCGCATCAACAGGACCGGTCAGCTGGTCGATCAGGTTTTCGGACGCCCCGCCCTTTTCCGATTCCTCGTCAAAATCGAGGTCGAATTCATCTTCGAAAAGTGCGTTCTCATTACTCATGAACTTTACCCCAATTCTATCCGGGACCTATTGGACGGCCGTCGAGACGGTGCCACTGGCCTGATCATCCTGTTCCGCATTGGTGCTTTCGCCGTTCCGATAAAGCTCAAGCTGGATATCCCGGCGGATCCGGTCACCTGCATCGAGCGGGCGCTCACCAAGCAGGTCAGCAGGGTCGGCGATCATCGCTGCCATATTGGTGCGAACGCTACAGCCGAGCGACGGCATGTCATTATTGGATTTGGCGTCCGCAAAATCGAACCCTGATTTCTGCGGGCAATCAGGCGCAATCGCCTCATACGACAGGAAAGCGATGATGACGGGCGCGGCGGCCTGCCCGGCAGCATCATATGCACTGCCCTTGATTTTCTGGTAGTCGACGCCCTGCGACCAGGCGATCTCACGTGCTTCGGCGACAGCTTTGACCGCCAGCTCTTCATTCGCATGGTTTTTCGGCAACGACATGATCAGGGGGCCATGCCCGTGATCGCGGTAGTCTGCGACGAAGCCGCGTATCTTTTCCAGTTCGGCGAGCCGCAAATGGCCGTCGAGCGGGTTGAGATTGACCTCCAGATAGACGGTCTTGCGGGCCACGCGGATGGGATTGCGATCAAGTGTCGTGCCGGTGAGATAGGCATCCGGGACCGGGCCACCATACGACTCGGCAGACTTGCAACCAGTCGCGATCAGCGCGGGCGCGAGGGCGCAGGCGAGAAGCAGTGTCTTCAGTGTACGCATGATAAGCTCCTACTCCTCGATGAAGCCAACTGGCGCGTTGTAATTGTCGGTCGAAAGGCCTTCGCCATTCTTGCCGTACACCGCATTCAGCTTGCCGAAGAAAATTGTCCGGGGGTCCGAGGCATTGGCATATCCGTCCGCAGGTGTGCGAAGTTTGCCCTTGTTTGTCGGGTCCACGAGATAGGGTGTGATGATGACCACCAGTTCGGTTTCCTCATTGAGGAAGTCACGCGACTGGAAAAGCGCGCCGAGGATGGGCAGCTTCTTGAGACCCGGCAACTGGTCGATGGACTGACGTGAACGGCTCTGGATGAGGCCCGCGAGCATCATCGAGCCACCACTTGGCAGTTCTACCGTGCTCTCCGCCCGCCGCACTGTCAGCGCCGGAATGGTCAGCGTCTGTGCGGTAATGATGTTGCCCTGATCGTCGACACCGGCCACGGACTGCCCCTGGAAGGCCCCCTGATTTGTCAGCTCTGACACCTCGGTCGAGACCTTCAGTGAAATACGGCCTTCCGAAAGAACGACCGGCGTAAAGCCAAGCCCCACACCGTATTGTTTGAACTCGATCGAGATACGGCCATTATTGTCCTGCCCGACCGGAACCGGGAATTCGCCGCCGGCTAGGAATTTTGCAGCTTCACCGGATATGGCCGAGATGTTCGGCTCTGCCAGTGTGCGGACGATCCCGACACGCTCAAGCGCATCGATCGCGGCGCCTGCAGATGACTGGAACTTGTCACCAACATAGTTCGTGTAGCCAACATTGGTGGAAAACCCGCCAAGCGAGCTGCCGGCAACATTGAAACCGTTCGCGCTACTGGCGGAGAAATTGTTCGAGAAAGGCACTGTTGGCACAAGGCCGGTGACACCTGTTTCGGTTGGAATGCCATCGCCGTTCGTATCCTCGAACAGCTGGGCAGCCACCTGGCTCGCAAGATCGCCGAAATTCGTCGTGCCGGAGAGGTTGATGCCCAGCTGTTTGACCACGGAGCGTTGCATCTCGACGATGCGAACCTCAAGCATGACCTGGTCTTTCGCGGCCACTGACAGCATGTTGACAGGTTCAAGGTCATCGCTGCCGGTGTAAGCCTTGATCAGGCGGACAATCTGGTTCGACTGCATGATATTGTCGACATCGCCGGTAACGACGATGTTGCCGCCGACACTCTCAAGATTGACCCGGGCCTTTGGCACATAGCGCGAAATCAGTTTCGAGAGGGATGCCATATCCGCATCGACGACGATTTCGAGATTGAGCAGCGGATTGCCTTCGCGATCAAACAGGAAGGCGTTCGTTTCACCGACTTCGACACCGCGAAAGATCAGCCGGCGCGACGTCTGGACGACGGCATCGGCAATGGCCGGATTGGTGATCACAACGTCTGCAACCGGGCGCTCGAGTTCGATCACGGTCGACTTGTTGAGGCCGAGCTTGATCGTTTGGGAGACGTTCGTTTCGCCCGGCTCCATGACCGATACACCCATCATGTTCTGCGCGTTCGCCGCGACAGGGCCCGCTGCCAGGCAGAGGGCAGACAATAGCAGCCGGATATTAAAGGCCCGCTTCATCAGCTTCTCCCGCTTTCAGCGCCATTTTTGAAGATTTTCACGCCGCTACCAGCGCCATCGTCACCATCAAGTATGCCCGTATTGGCGATCGTGCCGCCGTCGAACTCGTCAGAGTCAGCAACACTGCGCAGGGCAAGCGAAATGGATCCGAGACGTCCGGCATGCGCGAGCAGCTCCGTCTGGCGCGGCTCCAGTTCCAGCGTCGCCGTCGACCCGGTCAGGGCCGGCGCCCCGTCAATTTCACCAAAGATCTGGTCGATGGCGAGGACGCGGGCGTTCTCGATGATTGTCTTGGTAACCGTGCTTTCGCTGACGCCGCGCTCACCGAGGATCTCAACATCGTAGGTCAGGATCACATCGACATGATCATCTGGCAGGATGAAGCCCGCGGATGCGGACTCTGGAGAGATCTCGACCGAGATGGCACGAAGGCCGGGCTCGAGCAGGGCGGCCATGAAGCCGGTCTCGCCTTTCTTGACGATTTTCTGCTGCAGGATGGGTTCGCCCTCCGAGAGGGGCGTCTTCACGACGCTGCCTGAGAGCTCTTCAATTGCGCCGGGGTTCAGCTCCTGGGTGAAGTAGCCGGCATTGACGGCTCGCTCAGGCCAGTCAGCCCATTCAAAATCTTCCGGGGTGATCAGGGTCCCGACGCGGATGTCCAGCCGGGAGACAAGCACCTTGGTGGACGATACTTCGACCTCACGCACGACTTCGACTGGCTCACCGGCAACCTGGGTTGGTCCGCTGGACGACATGCCGCGTACGAGCAGCGCGGCCCCGATTGCCGCGGCGGCTGCAACCAAAAGTATTATCAAGCGCATTGGTGACATTTTCCGCCCCTCTCAACTTCATTCCCTGCGAATCCGGGAATGCCAGACTGCAGATTTACATTTACTGCCTAAGGCATGGTTAACTTCTGGATATTCTTCAGAAACTTACTGACGTCAGCAAAACCGAGTATGGCGCGGCGTAAAACGCACCGCCGGCAATCGCGACGCCATACGGCACGCCATTGCCCGCCTGCAGCGTTTCGCGTGCGAAGCCCGGCGTCGCACCGACAGGCACGAGACGACGCGCCAGGACGACAAAAATCGCGAGACACCCGCCCACAACAGCCATCGCCGTGACGAAAGGCAGCGCCGCTGATGGGCCGAGCCAGAGCATCACTCCGGGGATCATCTTGGCATCGCCGCCGCCAAAAACACCGAACGCAAAAAGCAGCACAGAAATGACGAATGCCGCAGCGCCAGCCAGTGCATGTGCCCCTGCAACATCCCAGCCGGGGGCGACTATGATCATCGCCGGCAAGGCGAGGAAAGCGATCGCCGTATTGAGACCGTTTGTGATCGTCAGCGTCTCGACATCGCGAAGCGCGGCGTAGATGCAGAGCGACAGGAAAACGAAAGCAAACAAGGCGGCGATCATCAGGCATCCCTCAACTCAACTGGCCCGAATCATTAGGCAAAAAGTCTGAAGAGATGATTGCGGCGAGTGACAATCACCGAACAGAAACGAAAAAAGCCGCCGGGCGAACCCGGCGGCTTAGATCAGATATTAATCCGAAGCTTAGGTTGATGGGGCGTTAGCCATACCTTCAGCGACCGAATTGAACGTAGTACCGGTTTGTGCGCCGAGAGCCGAGACAGCGCCGATGATCGCGACAGCGATCAGGGCAGCAATCAGGCCGTATTCGATAGCAGTTGCGCCGGACTCATTTTTGAAAAGACGTGCAAGCTTTTGCATAGGAGACTCCATCATCATGCAGTTGTTACGTTCCGTTATTTGGGATTATTCCCGGAACACGATGGGTTCTAACCGATAGCGCTGAATATCAAGTAAATCGGTACACGAAATTCCTGAACGGTTACAGGCAATTCATTAACCATGTCATCGTCAAGGGCCGGAAGCATGAATACTTGGGCGCGCCACCCTCTTTATTATAAAGAGGTGGACCATTCATTTATCTGCGCATTGGCGGCGCGTTAGGGTTCGCGAAACCTTCTTCATCGAGATTCACGGGCAATACACTTTCAGTCCGAGGAGCGGCACATGAAACTTACAGCGAAATCCCTCGCGGCCACGCTAAGTGCCGCACTCTTCTGTGCCACGGCAGCGGCGCAGCAGATCACAGTCGAAGCCGGGACAACAAAGCCGGTGCGCCTTTCGAAGGCCGCCTCGAGCGTCGTCATCGGGAATGAGAATGTGGCTGACGTCGCGGTCGCTGATCCGAAACTGGTTTTCCTGACCGGCCGCTCATTCGGCACGACTAACCTGCTTGTCCTCGACAAGGACAACCAGATCATCCTGTCGACCAACGTTGTCGTCACCACCAACACAGCCAATTTGGTCACGGTCAATCGCGCCGGCGCCTCATTTTCCTATGACTGCCTTGAAGAGTGCCGCGACGCCCCGGTCATTGGTGATGATCCAGGCCACTTCTCGCGCGCCCTGAGCCAGGCCGAACAAACCAAGCGGCTAACTGAATAGCCGCTGGGACCTAGTCACCCCAAACGTCAAAGCCGGGACCGCAGTACAAGCGCAACCCTGAAACCTAGCGGCTTGGTCGACTGTTCGTCGTGGCGGCCATTGCCGGGCTTGTCTGCTGGCGGGCAATAGCGGCAGCCGCATCGATGCTGGCGGAATAGACAGGTGTCGCTTCTTCAGCCAGCTGGCCGATAACGGCATCACCGACGCGCCATTCAAACGCACTGCCATCCTGTACGGTCACCGACCAGCCGGCGTCCGTGCGAGGATAATAGACTTCGCCGCGCGCCATGGTGCGGCTGCGGAAGATCGTGCCGTCTTCGCCGCGCACCTCGATCCAGGCAGGGCGTGTCGCAACGATCGCAAGCTCAATAGGCTGCGTTTCTGCCTGCTCCAGCGGCGCACGGGCGAACAGGCTTTCCTGCGACGTGTTGACCGCGACAATGCGTTCAGCAACCGAAGGCGTCGTCCGGCGCTCCGAGATCGTTTCAGGCGTCAGCATCACAGCCGACACGCCAATGACGAGTACCAGCGCGGTCACGACAAAGGCCGGCAGGAGATAACGCCGCTGGCCACGTTCACTGACGGTGACGGAAGACTTTGGAATGGCGGTCGCCAGGTCAGCGCGCTCTTCAACCGGGAAATCGGCAAGAACGGGCTCAAACGGAATACCGAGCGCCGTCGCATAATTGCGAGCCACAATGCGTGTACGGCGCATGTCGTAATCAGGCGGCTGGATTGTCTGCTCAAGGCTCTCAAGGACGCGCTGGTTGATAAACAGCTTCCTGGCCATGTCATCAATGGACAGGCCTCGGGCTTCGCGCGCAGCTTTCAGCCGGCCGCCCGCCGTGAACGCATCGATCAGGCTTTCGCTGTCAGGGTCGGTCTCGGCGCCTTCAAAAGACTCAAAACCGCTGGCAGCGTCCGCTTCCGGCGCCGACTCGACTGCAGGGTCTGCAGCGTCAGTTTTGTCGTCTTCGTCATCTATCATGACGGCGGTCCAATTTCTGTGGCCTGTTGCTACTCGATATAGATGCACGGACTATACCACAGCCGGGCCAAGCCCAAATGGTCTGAGTCAGTTATCTTTCAAGGCGATTTGTTGTAAATCTGCGATGGCTAACACTTCGTTACGGAACGTACCGTTCGACTTGTACAATGCTGTGTGCAGTGCCGCTGAAAATGCGGACATGTCTACGGATCGTAGCATTCGCTTCACAGGGCCAATGCCGGAGGCCGACATAGACAGGGTACGGAAGCCGAGCCCGATCAGGCAAAGCGCCTCGACAGGGCGCGAGGCAACCTCCCCGCAGATCGACACCGGTATGGACAGTCTTTCGGTCTCAGAGCGGATGAAATCGAGAAACCTCATGGCTGGCCGGCTTACTACATCGTAGCGTTCTGAGACATTCGGGACCATGCGGTCGGCCGCATGGAAGAATTGCAGGAGGTCATTGGTCCCGATGGAGATGAAATCCACCTCTCCGGCGACGTCTTCCAGACCGTAGGCAAAGGCCGGCGCTTCCAGCATCGCGCCGACTTTCAGCTCACATGGCTCAGGATGGCCACGTGCCCGGCTCCACTCGATCTCGTCCATCAACAGGGCTTTCGCCTCGAAAAACTCCTCGGCGATCGTCACCATCGGGAACATCACCGAGAGCGGCCCGCCATCGGCTGCCCGCACCAGCGCACGCAGCTGCCGCCTGAACAGGCCCGGCCGGTCCAGCGCGAAACGGATCGAGCGCCAGCCAAGGGCCGGGTTTTCTTCCACGACATCGTTCGAATTCGGCAACAGCTTGTCGCCGCCAAGGTCGAGCGTTCGGAAGTGGACCGGCTTGTTGCCCGCATGGTCGAGGACGCTGCGGTAAAGCTCGATCTGGGCGTTGATCTTCGGCAGCGTATCGGACACGAGGAACTGGAATTCAGTGCGGAACAGGCCGATACCGTCTGCGCCGGTGCGGTCCATGAAGTCGAGGTCCAGCGCGAGGCCGGAATTCAGCATCAGCTTGATATCGACACCATCGCGTGTGCGAGACGGCTGGTCACGCAGGGCCAGAAATGAAGCCTGGCGTTCCGTGCGAAGCAGGCTGCGCGTGCCATAGGCGTCGAGCAGGTCCTCGTCCGGGCGGATGTGCAGTGTCCCCTGCTCGGCATCGACGATGATCTGGTCACCGGGGGCCACCAGCGCCGACAGGCCGCCAACGCCGCCAATGGTCGGAATGCCGAGCGCACGCGCAACGATCGCAGTGTGGCTGGACGGCGCGACCTCTTCCAGCACGATCGCGGCAAGGCCGGAGTCGCGATATTCGAGCAGCTCAGCCGGGCCGAGCCGTCTCGCAATCAGCACTTCGCGGTGCTCCTCGGTGTGGTCGAAGCCGTTCGCCGACGAGCCATCACCGCCCGACAGGATACGCAGGAGGCGGTTGTCGAGGTCTTCAAGATCATGCAGCCGTTCGCGCAGGTACGGATCGTGCGCGTTCTCCAGCTTGACCTTGTGCTCCCGCCGCGAGCGGTCGACTGCGGCTTCGGCCGAAAGACCGGACCGGACTGTCTCTTCAAGCCGCAGCGCCCAGACAGGGTCACCCGCCAGCATCTTGAACGCTTCCAGTACTTCACGCGGCTCGCCGAAAATGGCACCCACATCGCTGGCCAGCATCTTGTCGAGCGAGGCCTGCAGCTTCTGCAGCGCATCCTTCAGGCGGCGGGCCTCGGCGTCGGAGTCTTCTGAAAAATAGCGGGCCGGCGAGACAACCGGATCGTGCAGACGGGCAAGGCCGAGGCCAAGCCCCTCGCACAAGACGCGCCCACCAAGATTGACCGAGCGTGCCTCACGCTGTGATTGCGCAGTGCCTAACGCCGGCGTTTCAGCCGCGACAACCTCAGCAAGCACCATGGCGATGGTCTGCAGGCTGTCGACCTCGTCCACATCATAGGTCCGCTCTGTGCGGTTCTGTACGGTCAGGACACCGATCACGCGCCCGCCGCGCAGGATCGGCACACCGAGGAAGGCATGGTAAGGGTCTTCTCCCGTCTCGGGCCTGTAGGAGAAGGCGGGGTGGCGTGGGGCGTCCTGAATGGACAGCGGCTCTCCCGACAGCGCGATCTGGCCGACCAGCCCTTCATCCAGCGCCATACGCGTCTGGTGGACAGCGCTGGCGCTCAGGCCTTCAGTCGCAACCAGCTCAAGATCGTCGGATTCCGTTCGCTTATAAATTGAGCAAACGTCAGCCACCATCGTGCCTGCGATGAGGGTTACCACCTTCTCAAGGCGGGTATCTGCTTCCATGTCGCCCGCCATCACTTCGCGAAGGCGGTTGATCAGGAGCCGGGGGACGGAAAAGCTCTGGGGCATGACGTGCCCGCAATTGGCCGGGATGGCTACGCGGCGTCAAGTCCGAAAGCAGTGTGGAGCGCACGCACGGCGAGTTCTGTATAGGCCGCGTCAATCAGGACCGAAATCTTGATTTCGGACGTCGAAATGACATCAATATTGATGCCCTTCTTGTAGAGTGCATCGAACATTATGCCTGCAACGCCTGTATGGCTCTTCATGCCGACGCCGATGACAGAAACTTTAGCTACATCGCGCGAAACCTGCAGGCTTTCAAAGCCGATCTCCTGCTTCTGATCCATCAGTAGCTGCTCGGCTTTTGTGCTATCGCCCGTCGTGCAGGTGAATACCATATTGGCGCGCTCAGGGCCGCGGGCATTGGCCTGGACGATCATGTCGACATTGACGCCAGCTTCAGCGAGCAGCGAGAAAAGCCGCGCCGATACGCCTGGCTTGTCCTCGACCCCGTAGAGCGTCATCTTTGCTTCGTCCCGTGAATAGGTAACTCCGTTGACGACCTGCTTTTCCACGATCTCATCCTCACTGCAGACATAGGTGCCCTGATTGGTCTCGCCGGGCGCGGCAAAGCTCGACAGCACACGCACCCGGACCTGATGGTTCATGGCCATCTCGACCGAGCGCGTCTGGAGCACTTTTGCCCCGAGTGACGCCATTTCGAGCATTTCTTCATATGATATCTTATCCAGCCGCCGGGCCTGCGGCACGATGCGCGGGTCGGTCGTGTAGACGCCGTCGACATCGGTGTAGATGTCACAGCTTTCCGCGCCGAGGGCGGCGGCAACAGCCACAGCGCTGGTGTCAGACCCGCCTCGGCCCAGCGTCGAGACGCGGCCTTCATCCGTCACGCCCTGGAAGCCGGCGATCACGGCAATCTCGCCATCGTCAATCGAATCAGCCAGGCCGGAATTCTCAAACCCCATGATACGGGCGCTGCCATGGGCCGAACTCGTCTTCATGGCGAGCTGCCAGCCCAGCCAGCTCCGCGCCTTCAGCCCCCGCTTGCGAAGGGCCAGCGCGAGGAGGCCACTGGTTACCTGTTCGCCGGACGAGACCACCACGTCATATTCATCATCGAAGGATGAGCCGGTAATGTCGTCGCCTGCGGCGCCGCGGGCAAAGCCGACCAGCTTGTTGGTTTCGCCAGCCATCGCAGAAACGATCACGGCAAGCTTCTCGCCGCGCTCGGCGCGCCAGCCAACAATGTCTGCGACATGGGCGATCCGCTCGAGGTCTGCGACCGAGGTTCCGCCAAATTTTAGGACCGTGCGCTGCATTGCCTCGCTGCCAAGCCTTCCCATTTAATGCATCAGAGATTTCGCGCGTGTCTTTAAGCGCGTCGACGCCATAGCGCAAACAGGTTTGCTAAAGATATGGAAAAAATAGCAGAAACTCGGCAAGATATGCCTCGAACCCCCAGTATCGACGCGGATGAAGTGGCAAAATTTTCGGCCATGGCGGCGGAATGGTGGGATCCGAAGGGCAAATTCAAGCCGCTGCACAAATTCAATCCTGTGCGCCTTGGTTTTATCCGTGACACGGCCGTCGAGCATTTCGGACTTGATGGCGCGGCACGAAAGCCGCTTAAGGGCCTGCGTATGCTTGATATCGGGTGCGGCGGCGGGCTGGTTGCAGAGCCGATGGCGCGGCTCGGCGCGGACGTGACCGCTGTCGATGCCAGCGAAGCGAATATCAAGACAGCGATGACGCATGCCGCCGAAGCCGGACTGGATATCGATTACCGGGCGGGCACCGCCGAAGGCCTGCTGGATGCGGGAACGGACCCGTTTGACATCGTGCTTAACATGGAAGTCGTCGAGCATGTTGCTGACCCGGCGCAATTCCTGACGGACACCGCCGCACTGGTAAAGCCCGGCGGCTTTACCATCGTCGCGACCCTCAACCGCACCCCGAAGGCCTTCGCGCTCGCCATTGTCGGAGCCGAGTATGTGCTGCGATGGCTGCCGCCCGGCACGCACGAATTCGCAAAGTTCCTGACACCTGACGAAATCATCAGGCCAATAAAGGCTGGCGGCCTGACACCGGATGAGCCGCAAGGTGTCTCGTTCAACCCGCTGAGCGATAGCTGGCGCCTCTCTGGTGACACAAAGGTCAATTACATGATCGTCGCCCGCAAGCCGGAGGACGTGTCGTGAGCAGCCTGGTTTCCCCGCAAGATGTCCTGGATTTCTGGATCGGCGAGGCTGCGACCTCGGCGGAGGCCGCCGGCGAGAAGAACAAGCTCTGGTTCCAGAAGAGTTTCGAGACCGATCGCGAGATCGCCGAGACATTCGTAGCGACACTGGCCGCGCTGAAAAATGGCCTCGCGGCGGACTGGGCCAGACAGGGTCCGAAAGCGCGGCTGGCGGCGATCATCGTACTCGATCAGTTCAGCCGGAACATCTTTCGCGGACACCGCTTTTCCTTCGCGCACGACGCCATGGCACGGAACCTGATGAAAACTGGCCTTGCCACCGATCAGGACCGCCAGCTGAGTGAGGCGGAGCGGATCTTCTTCTACCTGCCGGCCGAGCATTCCGAAGACATGAATGATCAGCGCCTGTCTGTTCGCCTGTTTGAACAGCTCGTGCGTGATGCGCGGCCCGAGTTTCGGGAATTTTGCGAAATGACGCGTGACTATGCGCTGAGGCATAAGGAAGTGATTGAGAAGTATGGCCGCTTCCCACATCGCAACGCCGTCCTGAAACGCCGCTCATCTCGCGATGAGGAAGACTATCTCGCCCAGCCCGGCTCAGGGTTCTGAACCCGCTTCTTGTGCATTGCCGTGTCACGCCACAGCTTTTCAAGCTCCGAGATGACGAGCGGCCAGTGAGAATAAAGCAGGTACTGACCGGCATTCGGAACGGGCACTAGCTCCACACCGGGCACGGTCCTGGCGAACAGCTCGAACATTTTCGGTCGGAAGACATTATCGTCCAGACCGTGGATGATGCGGAAGCGCGATCTGACCTGACGCGCGATATCGCGCCGGTCTTTCAGTGCCATGCGTATTTCCGAAACCAGTCCGTTCGCCCCCTGGCGCACCGTATGGCGCAGGCCATCAAGGATCACCTGCTTCACCTCAGGCCGGCGCGCAACGCGCTGCTCAAGCGGCGAGTCCTTGTGCAAGGTCTTGAGCAGGAAATCCTCACGCCCTGAATCGATGAAGGCGACCGTGGCACGCGCCAGGAAGCCGATGGCAGACGGGGCTCGCAGCAAGGTCGTCGCCATGATCTTGTGCTGCCAGGGAAAGTCGCTCTCCATGCCTTCTTCCCAGCTCGTCTCACCGCCCACTGAGAGCAGCGCCCGCGTCAGCTCAGGCCGCCGGGCCGCAAAAGCCTGCGCGTGGATAAGGCCGCTGGCATGGCCAACAACGATCACCGGCCCGGTTTCCAGATTACGCAGAAGCTGCGCCATGCTTTCGATGCCAAGGTCGATCCGCCCGTCCAGTGTCGTGGTCGATACGCCGTCTGAATGGCCAAATCCGGGCCGGGACGGCGCAATCACGCGCCAGCCCTGACGTGCAAGGGCTTCAATCGCCGGCTCTGTCCAGGACGGCCCAAGATAGAGGTGATGGAAAAACAGGACAGGCCTGCCAGCAGGATCACCCTGCTCTAGCCAGCTGAGGGTTCGCCCGTCATAGAGCGTCATCTGGGATTGCCGGCGCCAGCGGTCGATTCTCGATTTGGCCGGGGCCTGCCGCGAAATCGCCCGTGCCGTATTGATGGTCGCGCCAAAACTGGTGAGCAATCTCACGGCGTCCGTCACGGTCCTGGCATCGAGCTTGGTGAGCACGCCGCGGATCTGTGTGCGGACAGTGGCAAGTTTGGCCAGGCGGTCTTTCGCGATCGTTTCCGGCGTATCGCCGCGCGCCAACCGGATAGCGACATCGATCTCTGCCGCCGACAGGCTGTAAAGCTCACCCAGTCGTTCACCCGTAGCTGCGTCGAGATGCACGTCGACAGCCGCCAGGAGGATCGCATCTTCTGCTGCGTCCCCCTGCCCCGCCTGCAGGCTGACACGCGTCATGAGCAGACGGGTTTGCGTGCCTCCAGAACCGAAGCGGCTGGGCAGGAACAGGAATTCGTCTTTTGGCTCCGGCAGGGAATTGCGCTTCATCCAGGCGCGCAGCGTGGTCATGGCAGAGCTGTCGAGTTCGAGATCGGCAAGACCACTAGGCGTCTTGCCCCCCAGGACATGGAGGCAGGCGGCATTGACGCTCAGGATTTCGCCTTCCGGCTTCATCACGATGGCGGGACCTGGCATCTGTTCGGCTATCGCGCTCGCTGAAACGTCCCGCGCCTGCGCGCGTCCCATGCGGTCGAGAATCGCCAGTGCCCGCTGGAAATGCGCGTTTACATCGCCGGCCTGGAATGTGTCATCGGCTTCTTCCGGCAGGTGTCTCACATAGGCGAACCAGGCGGCAAGCAGGGCTTCGTAGCGGTCAGGATCCAGCGTGGTGGCATAGGTTTCCTCCACCACGCGGTCTTTTGAGGGCCCGGAAACGCTTTTCAAGTATTCGATCTTTCTGCAAATCACCTGACGGGCGAGTCGACTGAACTACGCTTAACAAGTAATGACAAAATACATGCCACATCATCAATTTTGATGATGCGGCGGCTTCGCCCTGAAGGCAATGATAGATTTCCATTTTGTAATGGTGTGTGAGGGACGTACGCGAGGGGCAGGCGGGTCTGGTTTTTTCCAGACCCGCCTGTTGTCGTTTCAGGCGTATTGCCCCAAATAGAACCGCTACATACCGTCCCAAGGCCAATCTCATGCACCGCGATGACCCTTCCCTGCCAGCGGCGGGCTTAGCCCGCCCTGTCCTGCCCATGCCGGTCTGGGAGTTTGTCGCGATGATTGCCGGGATGATGGCGCTCAACGCGCTGGCCATCGACACGATGCTGCCCGCCCTTCACGATATTGCTGGCGCTTATTCCCTGAACAAGGCGAATGACCAGCAACTCGTCATCTTCGCCTATGTCGCCGGTTTTGGCGCGCCGCAGCTTGTCTTTGGCCCCGTAGCCGACAGTTTCGGGCGCAAGCGTGTCGTCCTCGCCTGCATCGTCGGCTATGTGATTGCCGGCTTTGCCTGCATGGCGGCGTGGAGCTTTCCAGCCCTGCTTGTGATGCGTTTCCTGCAAGGCATTGCCGCGTCAGGTATCCGCGTTATTGCGGTGTCCGTGGTGCGTGACCTGATGGGCGGGCGGGCGATGGCGCGTGTCATGTCGCTCGTGATGACAGTCTTCATGGTCGTGCCGATCCTGGCGCCGGCACTGGGCGAAGGCGTCATGCTGGTCGCCGACTGGCAGTGGACGTTTGGCATACTCGGCCTGGCCGGGATGGCCCTGTTCCTCTGGATCAGCATTCGCCTGCCTGAAACGCTCGCACCGGAAGATCGCAGCCCTCTCAATTTCAAGGCGTCTTTCCGGGCCTACAAGCAAGTGATCATGACACCGGTGACGTTCGGATATATGTGCGCCAGTGGCATTATCTTCGGGTCGCTTTTCTCTTACGTCGCCTCGGCAGAACAGGTGTTTCGCGAGACCTTCGACAAACCCGACACTTTCGTCTGGTGGTTTGCAGGGATCGCGGGCGCGCTATCGATTTCGAACTTCACCAATTCACGCATCGTGGAGCGGATCGGCATGCGCCGGGTGAGCCACACTGTGCTGATCGGGTTTATCATTCTGGCCATCACGAACGCCGTGATGATGATGATTTACGGCCAGAAGCTGATCATTTTCTACCCACTCTTTGCGCTGACCTTCGCCTGTTTCGGGATGATTGGCGCGAACTTCTCATCGCTGGCCATGGAGCCGCTGGGCAAGATTGCGGGCACCGGGTCGGCGGCCTATGGCTTCATGACAACCACGGTGGCGAGTTTCTTCGGCTGGATGGTGGCGAGCCGGTTTGATGGCTCCGTCGTGCCGCTGCTGGAAGGTTATGTCGGGCTCGGCATCCTGTGCATGATCGTGGTGCTGATCACCGAGCGCGGCAAGCTGTTCAGCACGCGCGACGATTAGGCCAGTGCCCTATCGCTTTTTCGACAGGGTCCGCACATTGCGTTCGAGCACACGGATGACCTTGCCGGCGACATCCTTGCCCGTCGCAGCCTCAATGCCTTCAAGGCCCGGCGAGGAATTGACCTCGAGCACGACAGGCCCCTGGTTTGATTGCAGGATATCGACGCCGGCAATATTCAGCCCAAGGCGCTTGGCCGCCGCAACGGCGATCTTCTTCTCGTCCGCTGACAGGGCGATCGCGTGGGCTTGACCGCCGCGATGCAGGTTCGAACGGAATTCACCCGCCTGCGCCTGTCGCTTCATCGCCGCCACAACCTTGCCGCCGATAACGAGGCAGCGGACATCGGCGCCTGCCGCTTCCTTGACGAAGCCCTGCACCAGGAAATTTGCATCCAGCCCGCGAAAGGCATCGACCAGGCTTTCGGCGGACTTGCGGGTTTCCGCCAGCACAACGCCGCGCCCCTGTGTCGATTCCAGCAGTTTCAGCACGACAGGCGCGGCACCGGCGAGGCCAACAAGGTCTTTCGTATCCTTTGGTGAATGCGCGAAGGCTGTCACGGGCATCGCAATACCTGCCCGCGACAGGAGCTGATGGGCGAGAAGCTTGTCGCGCGAGGCGCCGATGGCAGCGGGCGGGTTGAGGCAATAGGCGCCCATCGCCTCGAACTGGCGCAGCACGGCCATGCCGTAATTGGTCATCGAGGCCCCGATGCGCGGAATGACGGCATCGTAGAAAGGCAGCGTCTTGCCGTCATAATGGATCTCCGGCGCGCGGGCCTCGATCTTCATATAACAGCGCGAGGTGTTGATCGGGTCTATGACATGTCCGCGTGAGCGGGCCGCTTCCATCAGGCGGGTGCTGGAATAATTGTCCGGCTCTCGCGTCAGCAAGGCGATCCGTAGCGGGCGTTCGGCGGGCTGTTTGTGTTTGACGCCGTCATAAAGGGCATAGTCCAGCCTGGGCTGCAGGAAGGACTGGTTCGGCGCGACAAGCGCGTCGTCACCAATAGCCGACCGGCCGAGCAGCATCCGGTAAGACATCGTCTCACGATTGGTCAGCGTAATCTCGATCGAGCGGCGGACCGGGCCGATCTGCAGCTCGGTCGCGATAACGTATCGCAGCTCAGCCTGGCCGTTCGAACTGGTGACATCGCGCCGGTCGACCACAGGTGCCGTGCAGACGATTTCCAGTTTCGGGCGTTCCGGGTCCGGCTGGATCAGGAAACGCACCTGCGGATTGCCGGGATCACCAAAGGTTTCGATCACTTCCGCATGTAGCGCAGAGGACTTCGCCCCCGTATCCACCTTGGCCTTGATCGCCGGCAGGCCGAGCTGTGGCAGCGCGAGCCATTCTTCCCATCCAAGGTGCAAACGATCTGCCATGTGTCAGGTCTCCAACGGGCTCGCCGCCCTCTTCAAAGAGACGCCGCAAGGTTGCAAGTGAAATTTCCTGTTAACCATTTGAGCGCCTAATCTGAACGATTGGCCCTCTGACCCATTGGTTCGGTATGAAAAACAATGCACGCATTGGCTTCGCAGCCGGAGCGGCGATCCTTGCAGGACTTGGCCTGACCAAGTGCCAGCCTGCAGCAGACAACAGGGTTGTCACTGGAACGACGACCTTCGATTCCATTCAGAATGATGGCGATCTGATCGTCCTGACACTTAACGGCCCGACGACCTATCTCGAATCAGGAGATGGGGCGATCGGCTATGAAGTCGACCTTATTGAGAAATTTGCAGAGGAAATGGGGCTGAACGCCAGGTTCGTCGCCGTCGACAGTGTCGATGAGATGATGGACGGTATCGAAGATGGCTATGCGCATCTTGGCGCAGCGGGGCTGACGATTACCGACCTGCGCGCCACCCGCGTCACGTTCGGACCAGCCTACAAGAATGTCGAGGAAAGTGTCGTCTGCCACAAGGATGGCCCTGCTCCGACCGACCTGGAAGCCCTGTCGAAGGTCAGGCTGACCGTGCTTGCCGGCTCCTCCTATGTCGAGACGCTGAGGCGCCTGCGCGAGGACCATGCCGGCCTGAAATGGCAGGCGCACCCTGCAAGCTCGGCGATGCCAATGATCGAAATGGTCGCCCACCAGAAAACGGACTGCACGATCGCGGACTCGCACCTGGCTGAGTATGCCCGCCGCCTCTACCCCGATCTCGTCCTGCCAATGTCGGTCAGTGCGGACCAGCCGCTCGGCTGGATCTACAATCAGAAGATCGATGGAATGGACACCGCGCTCAGCGCCTGGTTCGCCGCACAACACGAAAGCGGCTATCTGGAAGCGCTGGACGAACGCTGGTTCGGCCACCTTGATGAATTTGATTATGTCGAGGTGCTCCGCTTCGTGGAGCGCGTCGAAGACCGGTTGCCGCAATTCCGGGACTATTTTGAAGCGGCGGCTGCGGAAACGACATTTGACTGGCACCTGCTTGCGGCGCAAGCCTATCAGGAGTCCCATTGGGACCCGGAAGCCGAGAGCACAACGGGTGTGCGCGGCCTGATGATGCTGACACTGCCGACTGCCGAAGAGCTTGGCGTCGATGATCGCTCCGACCCGGCGCAGAGCGTCGATGGCGGCGCACGATACCTGCAAAGACTGTATGATCGCCTGCCCGATGGCATTCAGGGCGAAGACCGGCTCTGGTTCGCACTGGCCGCCTATAATGTCGGCATGGGCCACATTTATGATGCCCGCAAGCTGGCCGAACGCCAGGGCCTCGACAAGAACCAGTGGCGCGACATCGAACGTGTCCTGCCCCTGCTGTCGCGCTCGAAATATTACGAGACGGTCCGCCATGGCTATGCCCGTGGGCATGAGCCGGTGCGCTATGTCGAGAAGGTACGCGACTATTACAACATGCTGCGGGCAAACGTGCCGGTGTAGGTTACGTTGCGCAACTTTATGGTTGCGCGTTCCGATTCAACAGGCTAGACAAAACGCAACCAAGGAGTTGCGCTTATGACCGACCGCATCGAGAAGACCGCCATCCTCAAAGCCGCACCGGACGAGGTCTGGGACGCGATCACGGATCATGAAAAGTTCGGGACCTGGTTCCTGGTCAAGCTCTACCAGCCTTTCATCGAGGGCGAGGTCACGAAAGGCCACATCACACATCCGGAAGCTGAAGGTATGGAATGGGAAAGCGTGACGAAGACAATCCGCCCCAAAACGTATTTTTCGATGATCTGGTATCATGACGATGTCGAGCCGGACGCCGACCATCCGGCCCGGGCCGAAACACTGGTGGAGTTCAAACTGGCGCCGGCCGGAACGGGCACGCATCTGACGATCATCGAGTCCGGCTTCGACAGTTTCCCCGCGCCTTACAATACCGAGAACCGCAAGCGCAATTCGGGTGGCTGGGCAGAGCAGATCTCCAACATCACGGCCTATGTCGATGGTTAACGCAGCCTCGCAAATTGATACGGCCACACTTTTTGCTGCGCTCGGCGATCAGACCCGCCTCAAGCTTGTCGACACGCTAAGCGATGGCAACAGCCGCTCCATCTCGGATCTGGCGGCCGGGTTCGGCATGACCCGGCAAGCCATCACCAAACACCTGAAAGTCCTCGAAAACGCGGGCCTTGTCGCAAATGACAGGGTCGGCCGCGAAAGCCACTTCCGCCTGGAGCCCGAACCAGTGCAGGCCGCGCGCAATTACCTGGACCGGGTTTCGCAACACTGGGATGCGGCGATCGGGCGGCTGAAGGACTTCCTCGGCGAGACCTGATCAGACTTTCTCGGTCAGCCACGCCCCTTCAACGACATCCACCACATCACTCATGATCTCGGTGATCTTGAAGTCCTTCGGCGTGTAGACGCGGCGCACACCCATCTGCTTCAGGGCACGCTCATCCTCTGGCGGTATGATGCCGCCAACGACCAGCGGCACGCCTTCCATGCCCGCCTTGCGCATCTCCGCGATCGTGTCGCGCACAAGGTCCAGATGGCTGCCGGACAGGATGGAGAGGCCCACCACATGGGCTTTTGCCTCCTTCGCCTGCGCGACGATTTCTGAAGGTGTGAAACGGATGCCTTCATAGATGACATCCATGCCGCAGGCGCGGGCGCGGCTGGCGATCTGTTCGGCGCCATTGGAATGGCCGTCAAGGCCGGGCTTGCCGAGGACATAGGTCATGCGGCGGCCGAGGGCTTCAGATACCTGGTCGACCCGTTTGCGTGTCATTTCGATGTCTTCATTCCCGCCGCTCTCGACGACGACAGCAACGCCGGTCGGGCCGCGATATTCTCCGAACACCTCACGCAATGCGCCGCCCCACTCGCCCGTGGTCACACCAGCTTTCGCCGCAGCGATTGACGGTTCCATGATATTCTCGCCGGACTGGGCAGCCGCCTTGAGCGCCGCGATGGCCGCGTTGGCTGCGTCATTGTCACGTTCGGCCCGCCAGTCACGCAAGGCGCGGACCTGGCCGGCTTCCAGCAGCGGATCGACGGTCTCGATGGTCTTCTCACCGGCGCTGAGCGGGCTGTCTGCACTCTCTTCATAGCGGTTCACACCAACCACCGTCTGTTCACCGCTTTCAATGCCGATGATCCGCTCGACATGAGCGCCGACCAGGCTTTCCTTCATGTAGCCGACATTCTCGACGGCGCCGCCTGTCGAATCGATCCTGGCAAGTTCGGCGCGGGCCCCGGCTTTCAGTTCTTCGGTCTTGCCGTCGATGACATGGCTGCCGTCGAACAGGTCTTCGAATTCCAGCAGGTCGGTCTCATAGGCGAGGATCTGCTGCAGGCGCAGGGACCATTGCTGGTCCCATGGCCGCGGCAGGCCCATGGCTTCGTTCCAGGCTGGCAATTGCAGGGCCCGGCAGCGCGCCCGCTTTGACAGGGTTACCGCCAGCGCCTCTATCAGGATACGGTAGACATTGTTTTCCGGCTGCTGCTCTGTCAGGCCGAGCGAATTGACCTGCACGCCATAGCGAAAGCGCAGGGCCTTGGCATCACTGACACCATAGCGCTCACGGCCAATCTCTTCCCAGAGATCGACGAAAGCGCGCATCTTGCAGAGTTCCGTAACGAAACGCACACCAGCGTTCACGAAGAATGAAATCCGTCCGAAGACGATTTCAAAGTCCTTTTCCGGCACTTGCCCGCCTGCTTTCACCGCATCAAGGACCGCACAGGCCGTCGCCAGCGCATAGGCAAGTTCCTGCTGCGGCGTCGCGCCAGCTTCCTGCAGGTGATAGGAGCAGACATTTAGCGGGTTCCATTTTGGCACCTCCGTATAGCACCAGCTGACCATATCCGCGATGAGACGCATGCTCGGTTCTGGCGGAAAGACGTAAGTGCCTCGCGACAGATACTCCTTGATGATGTCATTCTGCGTCGTGCCCCGCAGCTTGGCCCGGTCCTCGCCGCGCTCATCGGCCAGCGCGACATAGAGCGCCAACAGCCAGGCCGCCGGCGCGTTGATCGTCATGGACGTATTCATTTCTTCCAGCGGCAGCCCGTCGAACAGGGTGCGCATATCGCCCAGATGGCTGACCGGCACGCCGACCTTGCCGACCTCGCCCTTGGACAGGATGTGGTCACTGTCAAAGGCCGTCTGCGTCGGGAGGTCGAACGCAATGGAGAGTCCGGTCTGCCCGCGCGCAAGATTGCTGCGATAGAGTTCATTGGATTTTTCGGCGGTGGAATGGCCGGCATATGTCCGGAAAATCCATGGCCTGTCTGCGGCGTGCTGATACGAACGCTCTGTCATCTCTACCTCCATTATTGCAGCGCAACATGGACCGAACGCTACGCAAGGGCAAGTTTCCGCGCACGTCAGCCCCGTGCGGCCGAAGAACGGAAGATGTTTGCGTGAAACCGTCTGATGACGGCACGACCTTCCTGCGATAAGCAACGCCGACACCGGAGCTTATGACATGGCAGACTTCACCGGCACACTTGCCGCCTTCCTGACCACCGCATCCTTCCTGCCGCAGGCCATCCTCGTGCTGCGCACGCGAAACACCGAAGGCCTGTCGCTGGTCATGTATGCGATGTTCACCACCGGAATTGCCTGCTGGCTGGCCTATGGCCTGATGATTGACAGCCTGCCGATCATCCTCGCGAACGCCATTACCATCCTGCTCGCCTCAGTTATCCTGATCATCAAGATCCGCAATACGCTCACGCGCCGCCCTGATGCGGAGCCGCTCCTGTGAGCCATGGCACGCGATTCGTAATCGTGCCGCCTATCGCCTCGTAATACATGGCCTGGACCTTCCGCGTCACAGGGCCGGGCGCACCGGACCCGACTGGCCGTGAATCAAGCTCCACGATCGGGATGACGAGTGATGTTGCCGCTGTCGTGAAGATTTCCGATGCGGCCTTCAGCTCGCTGACCGATACGGGACGCTGTTCCACACTCAGTCCGCCCCGGGCCACACTGTCCAGAACGGTCTGCCGGGTAATGCCGGGCAAAATCTGATGGCCGAGATTGCGCGTGACCAGCCGGCCATCCGCTGTCACCGTCCAGAGGTTCGCCGAGGCCGCTTCCGTCACCCAGCCATCCTCGTGCAGGATGGCTGAACTCGCTCCGGCCTTTGCTGCATCACGGTAGGCGAGGGCCTGCGACAGCAGCTGCGTTGTCTTGTAGTCGCGTCGCTTCCAGCGCTGGTCTTCAACCAGGATGGCCTTCACGCCGTCGCGCGCCTTGGCACCGATAAGCTCTCGCGGCTCACAAAACATGAAAAGGCTGGGGAGCAGCGTCTCAGGACCGGCAAAATCGCGCCCGCCATAAGCCCCGCCCGTCACCTGCAGGTAGACGAACCCTTCTGTCAGCGAATTGCGGCGGATGAGGTCACGGTGCAGCGCCTCCAGCGTGGCCCTGTCCCATACAACATCGAGGTCAATTCCGGACAAGGTGCGTTGCAGGCGCGCCACATGTCCTTCAAAATCGATCAGCTTTCCATCGAAGACCGCCGTCACCTCATATGCGGCGTGTGCGAAAAGAAATCCCCTGTCAAATGGCGATATGGCCGCTGCTTTCGCCCGGCAGAACGCCCCGTTCAGATAAACCCATTCGGCTGGCCCCATGCCGATATTTCCTTCTATTTATGTTGCGCCGCAACAAATAGGACTTGCCTTGGCGTCAATGATTTGGTCAGTGTCCTGCCAAACTGGAGGAATGTGAAGCGGGAGAAATAATCTTGCGCGCATTCGATATTTTGGAGGCCCGAGAGCATGACGAGCGCAACAATCGCCCGTGAGAAGAAAGATATTTACGAGCTGGGTGAAATCCCGCCCGAATTCCACGTTCCGAAATTCATGCACGCCTGGGCGATTCGCCGCGAACGCCATGGCCGGCCGGCGACTGCCATGCAGCTTGAACAGGTCCCGGTGCCGGAAATCGACTCCGATGAAGTGCTGGTTCTCGTCATGGCCGCCGGCGTCAATTACAACGGCATCTGGGCGGGCCTCGGAGAGCCGATCTCCCCTTTCGATATCCACAAGGCTGACTTCCACATAGCCGGTTCTGACGCATCAGGCATTGTCTGGGCTGTTGGCCGCAAGGTCACACGCGTCAAGCCTGGCGACGAAGTTGTCATCCACTGCAACCAGGATGATGGCGACGATGAGGAATGCAATGGCGGCGACCCGATGTTCTCGCCCTCCCAGCGCATCTGGGGTTATGAAACGCCAGACGGTTCGTTCGCGCAGTTCTGCCGCGTGCAGGCCCGCCAGTGCATGCCGCGTCCGAAGCACCTCACCTGGGAAGAAAGCGCCTGCTATACGCTGACGCTCGCCACCGCCTACCGGATGCTGTTCGGCCATCGCCCGCACATCGTGAAGCCGGGCAATAATGTCCTCGTCTGGGGCGCATCTGGCGGTCTCGGCTCGTTCGGCGTGCAGCTCTGCGCGGTCACGGGCGCACACGCTATCGGCGTTGTGTCGGACCCGGACAAGTTCGACTTCGTCTATTCGATGGGTGCCAAGGGCGTGCTCAACCGGAAAGACTTCAATTGCTGGGGGCAGCTGCCGACCGTCAACGGCCCGGAATTCTCGGACTATATGCGCGAGAACCGCAAGTTCGGCAAAGCGATCTGGGAAATCACCGGCAAGAAGGATGTCGACATTGTGTTTGAGCATCCTGGCGAAAGCACATTCCCGGTCTCTGTCTTCGTGGTGAAACGCGGCGGCATGGTCGTCATCTGCGCGGGCACGACAGGCTTCAACCTGACCATGGATGCGCGCTTCCTGTGGATGCGCCAGAAACGTGTGCAAGGCAGCCACTTTGCGAACCTCGCTCAGGCGTCGGCTGCCAACCAGCTCGTCATTGACCGCCGGATCGACCCCTGCATGTCGGAAGTCTTCTCATGGGCCGATATTCCGGCTGCGCATGAGAAGATGCTCGATAACAAGCATCTTCCGGGTAACATGGCTGTGCTGGTTACTTCGCCGAAGCCGGGCCTGCGGACCGTTGAGGACGTGCTTGCGGTCAGCGGACAAAGCTGACGCCAGCGTCATCCCTCTTGCTCTCGCTCGCCACGCACCCCAGAGTGCGGACGAACGCTGCTTGAGGGAGGGCGACCTTGAAAAAGATACTGCTTGGCATCGGCGCATTGCTGCTGGTCCTGATCGTCGTACTGCTGGTGCGGACATTCAACTATGGCGGCCAGCCCGCCAGCGTGCAGCAGGTCGACCTGCCAGACCCGCCAGCCATTTCGGCAGATACGGCTGCGCAGCATCTTTCAGAGGCGATACAGTTCCGCACCATCACCCTGTCCGGCGGTGATCCGCGCCCCGGACAGGAAGGCCCCTGGCTTGAGCTGCAGGCCTGGATGGAAGCGACCTATCCAGCCTTCCATGCGGCCGCCAAGAAGGAAACCGTCCCTGGCGGTTATACGCTGCTCTATAGCTGGGAAGGCTCCGACGCGTCGCTCGACCCTCTCCTCCTGATGGCCCACCAGGACGTCGTACCCGTAAATATCGGCACTGAAGGCGACTGGACGGGCGCGCCTTTTGCCGGCGAGATTGTCGATGGATACGTCTATGGCCGCGGCGCAATGGACGACAAAGGCTCGCTCGTGGCGCTGATGGAAGCGCTTAATGCACTGGCAGAAGACGGTTTCCAGCCCCGCCGTACCGTCCTGTTGATGCTTGGCCATGACGAGGAAGTCCTCGGCTCAGGTGCAGAGTCCGGCATCGCGCTGCTCAAGTCTCGCGGCGTGACCCCTGTGATGGCGCTCGATGAAGGCTTCATGGTGATTGAGGACAACCCGATCACCGGCGGCACGCTGGGCCTGATCGGCGTAGCTGAAAAAGGCTATCTGACCGTGCGCATCACCGTGCAGGCCGCGGGCGGCCACTCATCTGCACCGCCGCGTGACAGCGCCACGGTTCGCCTCGCCCGCGCGCTCATCGCGCTCGATGAAAACCAGATGGACGCCGACCTTTCCAGGGCACCGACCTCGGACATGATGAAAGTCATTTCAACCGATATGGGTTTTACCGCGCGTATGGCGATGGCCAATCAGTGGCTGTTCGGCGGCCTGCTCGAAGGCCAGTTCGCCGGCTCTCCGCAAGGTAATGCGATGATCCGCACAACGACGGCACCGACAATGCTGGCCGGGTCCGCCAAGGAGAATGTACTGGCGCAACGAGCAACAGCCGTTGTGAATTTCCGCATCCACCCAAACAATACGGTGGACGACGTATTGGCCCATATCGGCGATGTCACATCCGATATTGAAGGCGTGGACTATGCGCCGCTGGAAGATGGAATCGGCTCGAATGCGTCCCCGGTCAGTGCGGTCGACAATCGCGCCTATGGCGTGCTCGCGGCGGTGGCAAAATCGACCGGCGACGGCGCGCCCGTAGCGCCTGCCCTCGTCATCGGCGCAACCGATGCGCGTTATGCCAGTGCGATCACCAGGGATGTCTACCGTTTTGCGCCGTCCATGGTCGGCCCGGCTGACCTTGCCGGTTTCCACGGCACGAATGAGCGCCTCAGCGTGGAGAATATGGGCCGGTTGTCGCGCGGCTATGCACAGATCGTCCTTGCCATGGATGAAGAAGGCACAAGCGAATGAAGATCCTGCCTGCCGCGTTAGGGGCCGCCAGCCTTGCTGCCTGCTCTCCTGGCGTTGAAACGTCAGAGCCGCTGGCCTCTGGAACCGTGCTGAGTGCAGCCGAGAACGGCCAGTCGATCACGTTTGTAAATACCAGCCGTTTCGGCGTGGAATTGCTGACCGTTCCGACAGCTGGCTATCGCTACGAAGTCGAGGCCATTCCGGACTTCCTGACCCGTCTCGACCAGGACGCCTTTCGGGCCGAAAACCCAGAATTCCAGAACCAGGAAGGGGTTACGGGTGGCAATCACTTCCAGACGCTCTTCTTCGAAGTGTCCGGAACAGGCAGCGGCGAGCTGAAGCTGACGGAAAAACGCGAGTGGGAAGCGGCTACACCGCAGGACAAAGAGTGGGCCGTCACCGTGAATGCGATCGCGGCCAGCGAGGACTAAGGCCTGGCGCTCAGGCCTGGCTTTCAGGTGCAGCGTTGGTACTTGCCTCAGCGGCCTCCACCCGCTCTTCAAGCTCCTGGTTGCGCCGCTCCAGCTTGGCGTTCTCGCGCTCGCGCAGCTCATCTGAAAACGCGCTGGCGAATACGCCGGCCGGAAGCGCGACCATACCTATACCGGCGATGGCGATAATCGAGGCAAAGAAACGGCCGAGCGGCGTCACGGGAAACACGTCGCCATAACCCACCGTGGTCAGTGTCGCGATGGCCCACCAGATTGCCCGCGGAATGGAGCCGAAACTTTCCTGATGCTCGCCGCCCACCCCTTCGACGAAGTAGAGGACGACAGCCGAGATGTAGACCAGCGCCAGCGCCATGGCGAGCGTGGTGAAAAGCTGCTGGCCGGCCCGGCTTAATGTGGCGCCCAGGATGTCAAAGGCCGGAATGAAGCGTGAGATCTTGGCAAGACGCGCCAGCCTCAGCACACGCAGCACCATGACAACCTGCTGGCTGGAATCATCCGGCGCAAACAGCAGCCAGAGGAGTTCCGGCAGGAAAGCGACAAGGTCTGCCATCGCATAGCCGGAGAAAACATACCTGATCCGTCCCCTGAAGCCGCGATAGTCCGGGTTCTCACCCGCCACCCAGAGCCGCATCAGGTATTCCAGCGCGAAGATGATGATGATGGCGATGTTGAAAACCTGGATGGCCTGCATCCAGTCATCGCTCATGGTCGGCTCTGTCTCCAGGGCGAGCGCCAGGAAGCTAAGCAGGACGAGGAGGATGATAAACAGGTTGAACGGCGACAGGCCTGACTTGGAGCGGGCGTGCGGCTCCATCTGCTCATACATCCGGTAGCGCAAACCCATTTGCGTCATCACTTGCTGCACAGCCATCCTGCCCTCCCCTGCTTCTGGTCAGGCTAGCGTCACAAACTCAGCCTCGCAACACGCCGCTCGTGCCTTTGGAAACGGAGGCTACGACCGCCTCTGCAATGGCATCGATATCCTTGTCCTTGAGCGTTTCGCCCTGTGGCTGGATCGTGACTTCGATGGCGACGGACTTCTTGCCCGGCTCGATGCCTGTGCCCTGATACACGTCGAACACACTCACACCGCTGATGAGTTTCTTGTCTGCGCCGCTGGCATGGCGGACGACATCGGCAGCGGGCACGCTTTCATCGACGACGAAGGCAAAGTCACGCCGGATCGGGGTGAGGTCCGAGCGCTCGAAGACGGATTTCGTCTTGGTTGCGCGGGCTTTCATCATCGGCAAGGCGTTCAGGTTAAGCTCAAAGCCATAAACCGGCCCATCCACGTCCAGCGCCTTCAGGACTCGCGGGTGAAGCGCCCCGAAATGCGCAACGGTCACCTTGGGGCCGAGCTTCAGGCAGGCGGCCTGTCCCGGATGCCAGTGGCCCTGCCGGGGGGCATCGACCTGGAAGCGTTCCGGCGGCTGGTCCAGCTCGGCGAGCAGGGCGTAGAGATCTGCTTTGGCCGCGATGGAGTCGTAAGGCTCGCTCGTTCCGCTCCAGTGACGCTCAGTGACTGGACGCACCAGCGCGGCGACGACATTGCGCTGGTCTTTCGGGCCATCACCAAGATAGATCGGGCCAGCTTCGAACAGGCGCATTTCACGCTCGCCGCGGTCAAAGCCTTTCTGGGCCGCAACAGCAAGGTTCGCCAGGATGCTGGGCCGCATCTGGTTGAGTTCACTGGCGACCGGGTTGGCGATCGTCAGCGCTTCCGCGCCGCCGCCGAACATCTCGGCTTGCGGCTTCGGCATGAAGGACCATGTCACCGTCTCGAGGAAACCGCGTGAGGCCATGACACGCCGCGCTGTCCGCAAGCGGGCCTGCGCAGGCGTGACCACAACCTTGCGTCCATCCACCGGAAGCGGAAGGGAGGTCGTTGGCAGCGCATCATAGCCGACCAGACGGGCAACCTCCTCGACAAGGTCAGCCGACTGTTCAATGTCAAACCGCCAGCTCGGGATCGTCAGATACCAGGCCTCGCCAGCATCCTCGAGACCAAAGCCGAGTTCCTTCAGCATCTTCTTCAGGTCAGCGGGCTTTACCTCAAGCCCGGTCAGCCGGGCCACATCGCGTCTGTCAAACGAAACCCGCTCGTCACGCAGCGGCACAGAGCCCGCGATGTTGGCCGCGGAAATCTCGCCGCCGCCATATTCCTTGATCAGGGTCAGCGCGAAGTTCAGCCCGTCGAGGCAGCTTGACGGGTCGACGCCGCGCTCAAACCTGTAACGCGCATCGGAGATGATACCTGTCGTGCGGCCCGTGCGTGCCGTACGCATCGGATCGAACCAGGCGCTCTCGATGAACACATCGGTCGTCTCAGCCGTCACGGCGGTGGACTGGCCACCCATGACGCCGCCAAGGCCGATCACACCGCTATCGTCCGCGATGACACACATGTCCTCGCTCACATCATAGGTCTTGCCGTCGAGCGCCTCGAGCGTCTCGCCTGCCCGTCCGAGGCGGGCCACGACAGCGCCTTTCAGCTTGCTGGCATCATAGACGTGCAGTGGGCGCGCACGGTCGAAGGAAATGTAATTGGTGATATCGACCAGCAGCGACTTTGGCGTGATGCCGACCGCCTTCAGGCGTTGCTGCAACCACTCTGGCGACGGACCGTTGCTGACACCGCGCACAAGCGCGCCTGCAAAGACCGGGCATGCGTCTGTCGACTCCAGCCTGATTTCAACCGGGCAGGCAAAACTGCCATCGACCTTGCGGATCGGGTTTTCCAGGAAGCGGCCTGCACCAGCGGCAGCGAGGTCTCGCGCAATTCCCTGGACGCCGAGCCAGTCCGGCCGGTTCGGGGTTACTTCGAAGTCGATGACCGGGTCCGTCAGGCCGAGGGCCTCTGCGGCTGGTGTACCCACATCCCAGTCACCGTCCAGATCGGCAATGCCATCATGGTCCTCGCCGGCCTCGATCTCCTTGGTCGAGCACAGCATTCCGTGGCTTTCGATACCGCGAATCTTGCGCGGCTTCTTGTCGAGCGCGAAATCGAGACCGGGAATGTACGTGCCAAGCGGCGCGAAGATCGCCGTCATGCCCGCGCGCGCATTCGGCGCGCCGCACACAATCTGCTTTTCGCCATCAATCGTATCGACCGTGCAGACACGTAACCGGTCTGCGTCGGGATGTGGCTCTGCCTTTGTCACCTTGGCGACAGTGAAGGCTGCGAGCTTTTCGCCCGGGTCCTCGACATGCTCGACCTCAAGGCCGGCCTGCAGCATCTTGGCCAGAATGTCCTCAAGCGGGGCCTTGGTGGCGAGGTAATCCTGCAGCCATGAGAGCGTGAACTTCATCGTCTATTCCACTTCGGAGGTCATATCTGTTTCAGGCGCTGACGAACGGTTCGCCACGGCTTCGAATATATCGGTGTCACTGCGCTCGCAGCGCTTCACGCGTTCAGCGCGGTCCATGCCACGTCCGACGCCCAGACCGAGGGCCACCCAGCATCTCTCGAAGACCGAGCAATAGCAGATCTCCATATCCAGCTCGCTCCAGTCCGCAGCTGCTGCATTGAGCTGCGTATTTGAAACAGCTTCACGGGGCCAGTCGACTCTCAGCGGCTCGACTTCGGCACCCGGCGCGACTGCCCGGCCAACCAGGCTCGTCCAGGATTGCACGTACCCCGGTGGAAAGCGGTCGACATAGGGCGCGAGGCTTTCAATCGGTTCGCCATTCTTCAGCATCCGGACACGCTCTATCAGGGCCGGGCCAACGCCGCTATTGGACAGGCGGATGCCCATCGACGCTGTATTCGCGCCCGTCGACACAAAGCCATCGACCTGCACGACAGGATAAACAGCACCGTGCTGCTGGGCGCGCATGACGCGGCCCTGATCCCAGGCAATGAACACCGCGATTGCGCTGGTCAGAACCGCGCAGATCGCGATCAGCATTTCAACCTTGTTGCCATTGCCCATTGAAGCGCTCCTAGCTAAGGCCGCCAGCGACGCTGGGGCTCAGCCATGGCCGGAAGCCATAATGGCGGGTCCAGCCGGCATCGGCCTCGAAATAGGGGCGAAGGTCCGGCATGCCGTATTTCAGCATGGCGAGCCTGTCGACGCCCATCCCGAAGGCGAAGCCCTGATACTCGGTCGGGTCGATGCCGCAATTGCGCAGCACGTTCGGGTGGACCATGCCGGAGCCGAGGATTTCCATCCAGCTATCGCCCGCGCCAATCTCGATGCTCTCGCCCACTTTCGTGTACTTCACGTCCATCTCGGCCGAGGGTTCCGTGAACGGGAAGAAGTGTGGACGGAAACGCGCCTCGACATCGGCGACTTCGAAGAATTCCTTCACGAAGTCGATCAGGCAGCCTTTCAGGTGGCCCATATGGATGTTCTTCTCGATGACGAGACCTTCGACCTGGTGGAACATCGGCGTGTGGGTTGCATCCCAGTCATTACGATAGACGCGGCCCGGCACGAGAATGCGGATTGGCGGCTTGGTCGTCTCCATCACGCGCACCTGCACGGGGCTGGTATGCGTGCGCAGCACTTTCGGCGCTGCGCCCTGTTGCGGGTTGAAGAAGAAGGTGTCGTGCGTTTCGCGGGCCGGGTGGCCTTCGGGGAAGTTCAGGGCCGTGAAATTGTGCCAGTCATCCTCGATGTCCGGGCCTTCCGCGACGGTGAAGCCCATATCGCCAAAGATGGCCGAGACTTCCTCGAAGACCTGCATCACCGGGTGCAGGCGGCCTTGCGGGACGCTGCGCGGCGGCAGCGTCATGTCGATCCGCTCTGTCTGGAGTTTTTGCTCCAGCTCGGCCTCTTCGAGACTGGCCTTTCGGGCATCCACCGCGTCCTGGACTCGATTGCGCAGGCCGTTAAGTGCAGGCCCCATGGTCTGGCGCTCTTCCGGGCTCATGCCGCCGAGCGTCTTCATCAGGCCGGAGATACGGCCCTTCTTGCCAAGTTCGGCAACACGCACACCGTCCAGCGCGGCAAGATCACCTGCCGCGGCTATGGATGCCAGCGCTTCAGTTTCGATGGTTTCTAACTCAGACATGCAAAAGCCCCGTTGGGAAAAACCAAACGGGGCTTATCCGCCCCGCCTTGGCGGTCGGAATAGCGGAGAAAGACGAAAAGCGAAACGCTTAAGCTGCGAGCGCGCCCTTGGCCTTCTCCACCAGGGCGCCAAACGCTTCCGGCTCACGCACGGCGAGGTCAGCCATCACCTTGCGGTCAACCTCGATGCCGGCCTTGGTCAGGCCGTCGATGAAACGGGAATAGGTCAGCGTATCGTCATGCTCACGGACAGCCGCATTGATGCGCTGGATCCAGAGCGAGCGGAAGGTCCGCTTTTTCTGCTTGCGGCCAACATAGGCATAGGTGCCGGCTTTCCACACAGCGGCATGCGCGGTGCGGAAGGTATTCTTGCGGCGGCCATAATAACCTTTGGCGGCTTTGATGATCTTCTTGTGGCGGGCGTGGGCCGGCACTTTGTTCGTTGTACGGGGCATACGAGCCTCCTGCTAAAAATTCGGTTCGAGTTCTGAAAAAAAAGCGCCGGGCCTTACAGGCCGTATGGCAGGTACTTCTTGACGCGGGCCTCATCTGCCTTGGCCACTGGCTTGGTGCCGCGGACCTGGCGGATGTATTTCGCATTGTGGCTCATCAGGCGGTGACGCTTGCCGGCAACGCCGTGCTTCAGCTTGCCTGTAGCCGTGAACTTGAACCGCTTTGCAGCGGCTTTCTTGGTCTTCATCTTCGGCATTTCGATCTCCTGTCGGGGCCTTGATAAGACCCGCTGTCTAGTCGTTCATGAGCCTGCAGGCATGCCGTTTTCGGCCCGCAATACTCGAAAGATCGCGCTTATGACGGAAAGGCGTGGGAGAATCAAGGTCTGCGTGGAGGCCGCGCTGCAGTTGGAACAGCCTCCATTCGCCGCGTCTCCGGATGGACCTCGCCCTTCGACAGGCTCAGGGTGAGGTCTATGGGGATCCCACTTCCGATATAGCTACGAAAGCATCCTCATCCTGAGTGTGTCGAAGGATGAAGCGGCTTGGGGTGCAACCTAACGCGGCGCCATCACCATCGTCATCTGGCGGCCTTCGAGTTTCGGTTCGAGCTCGACCTTGGCGATCTCGTCAAACTCTTCGCGGACCTTCTGCAGGAGCTCCATACCGAGATACTGGTGAGCCATCTCACGGCCGCGGAAACGCAGCGTGACCTTGACCTTGTCACCTTCTTCGAAAAAGCGCGTCATCGACCGGGTCTTCACCTCATAATCATGGGTGTCGATGTTCGGACGCATCTTGATTTCCTTGAGCTCAGCCGATTTCTGCTTCTTCTTCGCAGCGGCCTTCTTCTTCTGCTCTTCGTAACGAAGCTTGCCATAATCGACGATCTTGCAGACCGGGACCTCCTGGTTCGGGGAGACCTCGACAAGGTCCATTCCGGCTTCCGAGGCAGCATCAAGCGCCGCCATCAGTGGCATCACACCCTGCTTTTCACCGTTTTCGTCGATGAGCAGAACCTTCTCTGCCTTGATATCCCGGTTGATCCGCGGGCCTGCGTCTTTCTTGGACGGCGGCGCCGCATGAGGTCTACGTGCTATGGCTCTTCTCCTGTGAGCAATTGAAACAGTGGCTCAATATGCCGATTTTCGGCGTAAAATTCAAGATTCATTACCGGCTGCCTGCGCAGGGATCGCACCAAGCATCCGAACCGCCTGCCAGACATCGCGAACGCTGAGCTGGTCCAGCGTCTCTGCCTCGCAGATAATGACCTGCGACCCGCGCGGGGCCGCTTTCAGTGGATCACTCTCACTCGTGGCAAAAAGCGCAACGCCCGGGCAACCGGAAAGTGCCGCCATATGCATGGGTCCTGTGTCATTGCCAACCGCAAACTGCGCTTTTTCTGCCAATGCCACGATCTGGAAGAGGTTTGTCCGTGTGACGATGTTGCGGGCACGCGGCTCCATCCGGTTGATTTCAACGGCGAGTTCAGACTCTGACTTCCCGCCAATAATCACCGGTGTGACGCCGCAATTGGCGACTTCCTGTGCAAGGCCGCCGTAATTTTCGACGGGCCAGCGCTTGGCGGCACGATGCTCTGATGCGCCGGGAATGAACAGGGCGTACGGCCCCTTGATGCCGAAATATGCTGGTGTCAGTGACGGCTTCTCACCCTGGGAGCGCCGCACGAAGGACATGTCCGGCATGGGCGGCCATTTGCCCTTGATAGAGCCCGGCCCGATACCTGCCGCTATCAACTGGTCCGCCAGCCGGTCAATCGAATGCATGTTCCCGCGCTCGGGATTGGAATGCAGGAAGGCTGCATCCTCGGCATGACCAGACCAGAGCGGCGGCGTCTGGAAAGGCAGGTTCAGCGCCTTGAAGTAATTTGCCGTACGCCCGGATGTCTGCAGGTCGTAGATCACGTCATACCTGGCCGCCTTCATGCGCTTCAGCAATTCACGCGTTGCCTTGACGCCCTTGGGCCGGCCATCGGTCTCGATATGCTGGAAGAAGCCCGTCGCCTTGGCGAGTTCCTGGTAGGGGGGCGTCGTCAGCAAGGTGAGGATGGCTTTGGGATGAGTCTCGCGGATTGCACGCATGGCGCCGAGCGCCAGGACAAAATCGCCCAGCGCACTCAGCTTTATGACGAGTACGCGCCGTGCGCCCTCGCCGGGATTTTTGACTACACCCAAACCTTAGTCGTCCTCATGCGTCTCCAACAGGCGCTTATAGACATCAAGGGTCGCGGCTTGAAGCCCCCGTTTTGAAAAGCGTTCGAATACGTGTTGTCGGCCAGCTTCCCCCATCCCTGCCCGACCGTCCGCACCGAGCTGCAGGATAGCCCTGATCGACGCCGCAAGGTCAGCCGCATTCCCCGGCTCGGCACGCGAGCCTGTTGTCCCCTCGACTACAATTTCTTTCTGCCCGCCATGATCGGCAACGATCACCGGCTTGCCCATGGCTGAAGCTTCTGCGGCCACGCGGCCAAAGGCTTCCGGGCGTGTCGACGGCGCGAGCACGATGTCTGACACGGCATAGGCGGCCGGCATGTCCTCACAATGTCCGACGATGCGGACGGTCCCGCCAAGGCCATGCTCGATGATGCGGTCTTCAAGCTCGGCGACATAGCCTGAGCGCCCCTGTGCATCACCAGCGAGAATGAGCAAGAGCTTCACCCGCTCAGCCCCGGATAGACCGGCCAGCGCTTCAATCGCGACCTTCTGGCCTTTCCATTCGGTCAGCCTGCCGGGCAAAAGCAGTACGAGGCGTTTTTCCTGCGCGTCAATTTCCCAGTTGGCCCGGATCGCATCCAGCCGGTCCTGGCTTATCGCCCTGGGGTCGAAGACAGCGAAGTCGACGCCGCGCGGGATGGTCACCATCCGGTCGCGTTCAACGCCGTGCACACTCCGCACATGCGCCGCCGTCCACTCCGAATTTGCGATCACAAGATCACCGCGGGCCATAATGGAATTGTATTTGCGCTTCAGGCCGGACACCCCGGAATAAGCGCCATGATAAGTCGTCACAAACGGGATTCCGGTTTTCTGGGCAGCCCAGTAGGCGCTCCAGGCCGGCGCGCGTGAGCGGGCATGAACAAGGTCAACCGACTGCGCCTTGATGAGACCGGCCAGTTTGCGCGCATTGGCTTTCAGCGTGATCGGGTTTTTCGAGCTCAAATTGAGCTCGGTATGAACGCCGCCTGCGCGCAGCAGCTCCGGCACGAGCCGCCCACCCTCGCTCACCACGAGGGCACGCCCGCCCGATTCCATGATCGCCTCGACCATCTCGATCGTCGTGCGTTCAGCCCCGCCTGCGGACAGTTCAGGGATCACCTGGAGAATGGTCTTGCCACGAAGCTCAGGAAGCTCGATCGCACTCATGCGGGCTATCTCTTTGTATTTTAAAGCTACAGACACTGGGCCTCTCCAGCTTTTTCGGCCCCCGCCGGCTCATTGGCTGTAGCGGTATATCACCTCTCGGCAAAGCGGCTTGCTTGACATCAACTGCACGGCGTTGAAGTCCATTGCATCATGACAACACTTTTCCTCGACTGTGAAAATGGCCGGCGCCTCGCTTATCGTAAACATGACGGGCGATCTGGCCTGACCTATGTCTGGCTGTCGGGTTTCAAGTCCGACATGTCCGGCACGAAAGTTACAGAACTCGAAGCCTGGGCCACCGGGGCCGGGCATGGCTTCCTGGCTTTCGACTATTCCGGGCATGGCGAATCAGCCGGGCGCTTTGAAGATGGAACGATCAGCCTGTGGCGCGAGGATGCGCTGAACGTGATCGAACAGGTATCGGCCGGGCCGCTTGTGCTGGTTGGGTCGAGCATGGGCGGCTGGATGGCCCTGCTTTCCGCGCTCGCCGTGCCAAATAGGGTCAAGGGCATTGTCCTGATCGCGCCAGCGCCGGACTTTACGGAAAAGCTGATGTGGCCGGAATTTTCAGATGCCGCAAAAGCCGAGATCATGGAGCAAGGCGTGCATATGCGCCCATCTGACTATGACGCGCCTTACCCGATCACCCGCGCCCTGATCGAAGATGGCAAGACGTGGTCACTGCTTGATGACGCGATCCGGTTTGACGGGCCTGTCCGCATCCTGCAGGGGCTCGCGGATGCTGACGTCCCCTGGCGACACGCCCAGCGCCTCGTGGACACCATGACAACGACCGATCTTGTCTTCACCCTCATCAAGGATGGTGATCACCGGCTTTCGCGCCCCGAAGATATCGAGCGATTAAAAGCGACATGCGCAGAGATTGGCGCTAAACTGGCGACCTGAACCGAGGGGACAGGAAGGGGGCAGGCACGATGCGTACAGCCATGAGCGTATTGGCACTGGTAGTGTTCAGCGCGTGCACAACGCCGGCATCGGCTGTGTTGGACGGCGCTGTCGAAGTCAGGACGCTGAGCGATGGGGCGGCCTCTCCATCGGCTGTCATCGAAGACCTGGCCTGGCTTGAAGGCCACTGGCAGGGCAGCGGCCTTGGCGGCATATCCGAAGAGATCATATCGCCAGCCTCAGGCGGACAGATGATCGGCATGTTCCGACAGAGCACGGCGAGCGGCGACCTGCAATTCTATGAATTCTACCATTTCGCCGAACAGGACGGCTCGCTCATCCTCCGCATCAAGCACTTCAATCCGGACATGACCGGATGGGAAACAAAGGATGAGCGTGTTGAATTCCCGCTCGTCGCGGTGGACGAAGGGGCGGTCTATTTCGACGGGCTGACCTTTGCACTCGTCGCGCCGGGAGAGTTGCGGGCTGCCGTCATGATCGACGGTGAAGGACAGGCTGATTTTGCCTATTCGAAAATTGACTGAGGCGCAGTGATATGAGGCTGATGAGCTTCATACTGGCTTTCCTGCTTGTCGGCTCAGCCGTTGCTCTGCCGGAAATTATTGGCAGCCTTCAGACCGACTATGACCCGATGACGATGTATCTAAGCGAACTGGGCGCCGATGGGGCGCCCCATGCGAGCTTCGTCAACAGTGTGGGCTTTCTGGCAACCGGCATCCTGACCGTGCTTTTGCTCGGGCTGGCGCGCCAGCGGCTGCCGCGACATGCGCTGATCTCGGCTGGTCTTGTCTGCTGCCTGGGCGTTGCGATTGGATATCTCGGCGCATTTGCCTTTCCGTGTGAGCCGGGCTGCCCCATCGGGGGCGGCGCACGCCAGGCGCTGCACAATATTGCGGGGCTTGTCGAATATGCCGGGGCAATTGCCGGGCTTGGCCTGATTGCGCTGGCCCTGCTGAGGATCGGCGCGCCGCGTATGCTGGCGGCGACGCTCGTGGCGCTTGCCCTGGTCGCTGGCGGGTTCGCCATGATGATGGTGGGTGGAACGGGCAGCCCGGTCGGTTTCTGGCAACGCGTTGCCGATTATGGCTTCTTCGCCTGGCTCATCATGATCGTCGCCGCACCGAACAGGCTGTTCAGGCACGGCGGATCACTGGGCTAGGGCGAGGCGCCTAGTTGGGACGCTGCTGGTCTTCGCCCGTCATGCCATCCCAGAACTTCTTGACGCGGCCCAGAAAGCCTTCGCTTTCCGGATTGCAGTCGGCGCAGGACAGATCACAGAATTCACGCAGCAGTTCTTTCTGGCGCGAAGTGAGGTTGCGCGGGGTCTCCACGATCATCTCGACGTAGAGGTCACCGCCCTGCCCTGATCCGCGCAGCGACGGCATGCCCTTGCCCCGCAGGCGCAGTTTGCGTCCGGTCTGCGCGCCCTCAGGCACCGTCACCTTGGCACGACCACCATCCATGGTCGGAATCTCGATCTCGCCGCCAAGCGCTGCTGTCACCATTGGGACAGGCGCCGGGCAATAGAGGTTCGGTCCGTCGCGCTCGAAAATATCGTGTTCGGCCACATCAACGAAGATGTAGAGGTCACCTTTCGGCCCACCATGCTGGCCAGGCTCACCTTCGCCGGAGAGGCGGATACGCATGCCGCTTTCGACACCGGCCGGGATCTTGACCTGCAGCTTGCGGTCTTCTCGTACCTGTCCCGCACCATGGCAGGTCTTGCACGGATTGGTGATAACCTTGCCGCGTCCGGAACAACGCGCACAGGTGCGTTCCATGGTGAAGAAGCCCTGCGTCGCGCGCACGCGCCCTGCGCCCTGACAGGTCGGGCAGGTTTCGGGGCTGGTGCCGGGTTCAGCGCCGGAGCCGTCGCAGGTTCCGCATTCGACCGCCGACGGCAGGTTGATTTCGGTGTCCTTGCCGGAGAAGGCATCTTCAAGCGAGATTTCCAGATCGTAGCGCAAGTCATTGCCACGCGCAGGCCCGGCCCGCTTGCGACCACCGCCAAAGCCGCCACCGCCGCCAAAGACCTGGCTGAAGATATTCTCGAAAATATCGCCCGGGTCGGCATTGCCGAACGGGTTGCCGCCGCTGGGGCCGCCGCCACCGCCTTCAAAGGCTGCATGTCCGAAACGGTCATAGGCGGCGCGCTTTTCCGGGTCAGACAGGATTCCGTAAGCCTCGCCGACTTCCTTGAACTTCGCTTCAGCAGCGTCGTTGCCGGGATTCTGGTCGGGATGGTATTTGAGAGCGAGCTTGCGATAAGCGCTCTTCAGGGTTTTTGCGTCGGCATCCTTCGGGACACCCAGCAGCTCATAATAATCGGGTTTGCTCATGGCAGTGGTTTCAGGTTCCGCTGTTTGGCAGGTTAGCGGTGGAATTGGGGAGCGCCGCCCAAGGTTGCAAGGGCGGCGCTACAGGACCACCGAGGTTCAGCTGGCTTTTGCGACTCCTGTGTCACCAAGGATACGGGCTGCTCCCTCCTTGGGCACGATGAGCAACGTGTCAGCGAGAGTCTGATCCCACTCCTCCAGGAGCTTTTTCGCGCGCTTGGATCCGGTACGCTCTGCATGCATCTCCAGCATGATCTGGAAGCGGCCAATGTGCTCGTCGCGCATGTCAGCCAATGGATACCAGTCAATCGAATCCGGGTTGGCGACCTGGTTGAACCGCTTGTGCGGATCCCAGATCCACGCGATCCCACCGGTCATCCCGGCCCCGAAATTGTCGCCAACAGCCCCGAGGATCGCGACGCGGCCCCCAGTCATGTATTCGCAGCCATTCGCGCCGCAGCCTTCGACCACCGCTTCAGCGCCCGAATTTCGCACGCCAAAACGCACGCCGGCCTGGCCGGACGCAAACAGCCGCCCATTGGTCGCGCCATAGAGGCATGTATTGCCGATGATGGTGTTTTCGGATGCTTCGAACTGCGCATCGCGTTTGGGCCGCAGCTGGATCGTCGCGCCGGACAGCCCCTTGCCGACATAATCATTGGCATCGCCGTGCACATCGAGTAGCAGCCCCTGGACAGCAAAGGCCCCAAGCGACTGGCCAGCGCTGCCGGACAGGCGGATATGCAGGCGGCCTTCCGGCAGGGCCCGCTCGCCGAACTTGCGCACGATGGCAGAGCTCGACCGGGCGCCAATGCTCCGCTGGACGTTCTGCACGTCATATTCGAGTTGCATCTTCTCCCCGCGCGTGAAGAACGGCTCGCCGTCGCGCAGGATCTGCGCGTCGAGCGTGTCGACAACTTCGGTGCGGTGGGTCGGGCGATAGACAACCGGCTTGTTGGTCTCGACACGTACCAGGAGCGGGTTGAGATCAAGGTCATCAAGGTGCGAGGCACCGCGGCTGACCTGGCTGAGCAGGTCGGTGCGGCCCGTGGCCTCATCCAGCGAGGAGAGGCCGAGACTGGCAAGGATACGCCGCACATCTTCAGCCAGGAAAGACATCAGGTGCACGACTTTTTCCGGCGAGCCGGTGAACTTCTTGCGCAGGGCTTCATCCTGCACGCAGACGCCAACAGGGCAGGTATTGGAATGGCACTGGCGTACCATGATGCAGCCCATCGCCACCAGTGACGCCGTGCCGATACCATATTCTTCGGCGCCCAGCATGGCGGCGATCACAATGTCGCGGCCCGTCCGCAAGCCGCCATCGGTGCGCAGCGTAACCTTGTCGCGCAGATTGTTGAGCGACAGGACCTGATGCGCTTCTGCAAGGCCCATTTCCCAAGGCAGGCCGGCATATTTGATCGAGGTCTGCGGGCTGGCACCCGTGCCGCCAACACCGCCGGCGATCAGGATCACGTCAGCCTTGGCCTTGGCGACACCGGCAGCAACGGTCCCGACACCAGATTGCGCGACCAGTTTCACACAGACACGGCAATCGGGGTTGATCTGCTTGAGGTCATAGATCAGCTGGGCAAGGTCTTCGATGGAATAGATATCATGGTGCGGCGGCGGCGAAATCAGCGTCACGCCGGGGGTGGCATGCCGGTTCTTGGCGATCAGCTCGGTCACCTTGAAGCCGGGCAGCTGGCCGCCCTCACCGGGCTTTGCACCCTGTGCGATCTTGATTTCCACCTCGCGGCATTCATTCAGGTATTCAGCCGTAACGCCAAAACGCCCGGACGCGACCTGTTTGACCGCGGAGTTCATATTGTCGCCATTCGGCAGCGGGCGGTAACGTTCGCGGATTTCCCCGCCTTCGCCGGACACCGACTTTGCACCAATGCGGTTCATCGCGACATTCAGCGTGCCATGTGCCTCGGGCGACAGGGCCCCCAGCGACATGCCGGGCGTTACGAAACGCTTGCGGATCTCGTTGACCGACTGAACCTGCTCAAGCGGAATGGACGTCTGTGACTTCGTCTTGAAGTCGATCAGGTCACGCAGCTGGATGGGCGGGCGGTTGGACAGCGCCTGCACGTATTTCTCGTAAAGGGCATAGTCACCCCGGTCACAGGCGGCCTGCAACATATGGATGAGGTTGCCATCGAGGGCGTGCGGCTCACCGGATGCGCGCAGGCGATAGAAGCCGCCAACGGGCAGAGAGATGACATCCTCATCGAAAGCAGCCTCGTGGCGCTCGACGGCATTGTCCTCAAGGCCAGCGAGGCCGATGCCCGAAATGCGGCTTGTCATGCCGGGGAAATAATCAGCCACAAGCGCGCGCGAGAGACCGAGCGCTTCGAAATTATAACCGCCGCGATATGACGAGATCACCGAGATTCCCATCTTGGAGAGGATTTTCAGCAGGCCCGCCTCTACGGCTTTCTTGTATTGGCCGACATAAGCGCTGAGCGGCTCATCGCCGAGCAGGCCGCGGGCATGGCGGTCCGCAATCGCTTCCTGCGCCAGATATGCGTTCACGCAGGTCGCACCGACACCGACGAGCACTGCAAAATAATGCGTATCAAGGCATTCCGCTGAACGGACGGTCAATGAGCAGAACGTCCGCAGGCCCTGCCCGACAAGGTGGGAGTGCACGGCACCTGTCGCGAGAATCATCGGAATCGCGACATTGTCCGGGTCCTGGTTTTCATCCGTCAGAACGATGTGTTCACGTCCGGCGCGCACAGCTTCTTCAGCTTCGGCCTGGATACGCGCCAGCGCCACCTTCAATGCCGAGCCGTCGCGGCGTACATCGCCGAGCTTGAACGTACAGTCGATGTGCTCGACGCCCTCGCCAAGCGTGGTCATCAGGCGCTGATACATGCCGGTCGAGAGAAAAGGGCTTTCCAGCACGAAGACGTTTTGCTGGGTTTCATCCGTGGTCAGGATGTTGCCGAGATTCTTGAACCGCGTCTTGAGACTCATCACGCGGTCTTCGCGCAACGGGTCGACCGGTGGATTTGTGACCTGGCTGAAATTCTGGCGGAAGAAGTGCGACAGCGGCCGGCACTCATGCGAGAGGACCGCGACCGGGCTGTCATCGCCCATCGAGCCAATGGCTTCCTTGCCGCCTTCGGCCATGGGCGCGAGGATCAGTTCGACGGTTTCCAGTGTGAAGCCCGCCACAGTCTGGCGGCGAAGCAGTGTCTCCTTGTCATAAAGGCGAGGCTCCTCACCCTTGATGATGTCGGCTTCGAGTTCTTTGACGTTCTTCAGCCACTTGTCATACGGATGCTCAGCGGCAAGCTCGTCGATGATCTCGTCATGCTCGTAGAAACGGCCTTCTTCGAGATTGACGGCAATCATGCCGCCAGCCCGGACATGGCCGCGGCGGACAACTTCATGCCCTGTCAGCGGGCACATACCCGTTTCCGAACCGACTGCCAGAATGCCGTCGCCCGTCAGTGCATAGCGCAGTGGACGAAGGCCATTGCGGTCAAGACCAGCGATCGCCCAGCGTCCGTCATAGGCGCAGATCGCGGCAGGCCCGTCCCATGGCTCCATGACGGAATTACAATAGGCGTAGAGCGCAGCATGCTCGTCGGGAATGATCGAAGCGCGCTTCGACCAGGCTTCCGGGATCAGCAGTGCCTTGGTCATCGGCGCAGTGCGCCCGGCCTTGCACAGGATTTCGAACACGGCGTCAAGTGCACCGGAGTCCGAAAGCCCCTTCGGCACGACTGGCTTCACATCCTCAACATCATCGCCGAACGCGCCGGAGACCATCTTGATCTCGTGGCTTTTCATCCAGTTGAGGTTGCCGCGCAGCGTGTTGATCTCGCCATTATGCGCGAGCATGCGAAAGGGCTGTGCCAGCTCCCAGCGGGGAAAAGTGTTGGTGGAATAGCGCTGGTGATAGATTGCGATGGGCGAGACAAAGCGCTCATCCTTCAGGTCGAGATAGAAATTGTCGATGTCCTGGGCGAGGAACATGCCCTTGTAGATCAGCGATTTGTGGCTGAGCGAGCAGATATAGAAGCCCGGTATGCCGGCTTCGCGCGCCTTGCGCTCAATGCGGCGGCGGCAGAGATACAACGCGCGCTCAAGATCGTCGGGTGAGCGTTCCTTGGCGTCGCGGAACATGACCTGCTCGATCTCGGGCCGAGTATCGGCAGCCTTCTGGCCAATCACCGATATGTCGACCGGGGGCTGGCGCCAGCCATAGATATAGAAGCCAAAATGCAGGATTTCGGTTTCAACGATGGCACGCGCGGCTTCCTGCTCTGCGAGGTTGGTGCGCGGCAGGAAGATCTGCCCGACACAGATCGGGTCTTCTGTCGGATTGTGCCCGGTACGCTCGGCCTGCTCACGGAAGAAGTCCTGCGGCACCTCGATGCGGATACCGGCGCCGTCACCTGTCTTGCCATCGGCGTCAACTGCGCCGCGATGCCAGACATTCTTCAACGCCTTGATGCCCATTTCGACGATTTCGCGCTTTGGCTTGCCATCGAGCGCCACCACGAGGCCGACGCCGCAGGCATCTTTTTCATGCTCGGGATCATAGGCATGCGCCTCGATCAGCTTCTGGCGCTCAAGGAGGTATTTTTCGATTGTGTCGGTCATTGCTCGGTCCCTCAGGGAAATTTGGTCAGGCTCTTGGCGTTTGGCGGCTGGCTATTCAGCTGCCACTGCAGCAGTTGCCTGCTCGCGCGCCGCGGCCTTCATCTTCTTGTGCATGTATTCAGCGGCGTCGCGGCCATCCTTGATGGCCCACACGACGAGTGAGGCACCGCGAACAATATCGCCGGCCGCATAGACGCCCGGAATGCTCGTCTCCATGCTGGTGAAATCGACGCGGATGGCGCCCCAGCGATTCACTGTCAGGGCTGCTTCCCCAAACAGGACTGGCAGTTCTTCCGGGTCAAAGCCCAGCGCCTTGATCACCATGTCAGCCTTGATATCGAACGTCTCACCGGTCTTCTCCGGCGACTGTCGCCCGGACGGGTCCGGCGCGCCAAGCTTCATGCGTGCGGCACGGACCGCTTTCAGCTTGCCAGCCTTGGTATCGAGAATGGCCTCTGGCGCAGCGAGCCATTCGAATACAACGCCTTCTTCCTCGGCATTTGCCACCTCGCGCTGCGAGCCCGGCATGTTGGTGCGATCCCGGCGATAGAGGCAGGTCACGGATTTCGCACCCTGGCGGATAGCGGTCCGCACGCAATCCATGGCCGTATCCCCGCCGCCGATCACGACGACCCTTTTTCCTTCGGCATTATGGGTCCCGTCATCAAAGGTCGGCACAGCATCGCCAAGGCCCTTGCGATTGGACGTCGTCAGGAAATCCAGGGCAGCGTGGACGCCGGTACAGCCTGCGCCCGGCACCATCAGGTCACGCGCCTTGTAGACGCCCGTGGCAATCAGCACGGTATCGTGCTTGTCGCGCAGGTCCGACAGGGACAATTTTTCCCCGATCGACGTGTTGAACCTGAACGTGATGCCGCTGTCTTCGAGACGTTTGATCCGGCGCTCGACAATGTCTTTTTCCAGCTTGAAGCCGGGAATACCGTACATCAGCAGGCCGCCGCCGCGATCATAGCGGTCATAGACTGTCACCTGATAGCCTTTACGGCGCAGCTGTTCGGCGGCCGCAAGCCCACCCGGGCCAGCCCCGATGATGCCCGCCGACTGGTCGCGCTCACGCGGTGGTTTGATCGGTGTGACCCAGCCCTGCTCCCAGGCATTATCGGTGATGTAGCGCTCGACAGAGCCGATCGTGACCGTGCCATGGCCGGACTGTTCGATCGTGCAGATCCCTTCGCACAGGCGGTCCTGTGGGCAGATACGGCCACAGATTTCCGGCATGTTGTTCGTCGCCTGCGAGACCTGGTAGGCCTCTTCCATCCGGTCTTCTGCAACCAGCTTCAGCCAGTCGGGAATATTGTTGCTGAGCGGGCAGCCCTGCTGGCAGAAAGGCACGCCGCATTGCGAGCACCGGCCAGCCTGATCTTCGGCGACTTCCTGCGCATAATCTGCGTAGATTTCATGAAAGTCGCCCGCGCGTGCTTTCGCATCACGCTTCTCTGGCATGGCGCGGTCGATTTCAGTAAACTTCAGCATACGGCTGGCCATGGGCAGTCCTCAATCAAGCAAGTTTTTGCCTTATGTGTCGCAAACTCTGAAAGCGCAAGGCAAATTGCGCCCCAAAATATCAATGTGATATGTATTTTTGGCAGATATATAGAATATAGAATGACGCCAGGCTTTTGGCAAGGTCACAACATATCACAGTGATATATATACTGGATCGTGCCTTTCGGTGCGAAGCATGCCAAAGAGGCCACGGCGATCTTAGCGATGGACAGTCGGCATGTCACTTTTTCAGCTTTTCATCATCTCCATTGTGCAAGGTATATCGGAATGGTTGCCGATCTCGTCGTCGGCGCACGTGCTGCTGACCGCGCACCTTTTCGGGATTGGCGGCGAGGATGAGCTGATGGTGAACGCCATGGCCCACCTCGGCACGCTGTTCGCGCTTTTCGCCTACTTCTGGAAAGATACAGGCCGCACAATCAAGGGTGCCTTCGAACTGGTCGGTATCGGCCGTATCGATGGCAAGCTGACACCGAGCGGTAAGCTTGCCCTGCTGATCCTCGTGGCGACACCTCCGGCGGTACTGGCTGGCCTCGCCTATGAATTCATTCCCGGCATGGAGGCCTTGCGTAGCGTCTATATCATCGCCGGCGCAACCATCGTCTTCGCACTTTTTCTGTGGTGGGCAGACGTCAAAGGGCCGACGCATCGCAAGGAAGAAGACATGACGCTTCGCGACGGGGTGCTGATCGGGCTGGCGCAAGCACTGGCCTTCATTCCGGGGGTCAGCCGGTCAGGCATCACAATGACGGCGGCGCGGGGTCTTGGCCTCTCGCGCACTGAAGCGGCGCGCTTCGGCATGTTGTGCGGCGTACCCGTCCTCATGATGGCGGGGGGCTATGCGTGCCTGAAGCTCGCCACGGCAAACCCCGATGAGATCACCATTCCGCTTTTGGACGGACTGGTCGTTGCCGGATTGAGCTTTGTCACGGCCTTTTTCTCGATCTGGGCCCTGATGGCGATCCTCAACAAGATGAGCTTCCTGCCCTTCGTGATCTACCGCATCATCCTCGGCGTAGCGATCATCGCAATGATCCCATACCTGTCAGGAAGTTAATCTGCCAATTTCGGCAAATGCGGAACGCCTATCTGTCCCGCCCGTTTTGGCCACGTTCCAGAATGGAAAGGAAAAATGATGAAACGCATACTTATGGCAACTGCCGCCCTGGCCCTGCCGCTTGGCTTTTCTGCCTGCAGCACGGCCGGTCTCTCCGACACTGAAGAGGCTGTCGAGAGCTACAATGAAAACATGTCGATGGCGATGAAGGAAGAAATCGGTGAGCTCAACAAGCTGACCCGTATCTATATCGATGCTGCCGCCCTCTATAAGCAGGCCGCTGATATCCCGGATGAGACAAACGGTTTGAAACCAGCCCTGCTTGAGCTGGCCAAGGAGAAGAACGCCCAGCTTGACCTGCTACAGGAGCAAGTCCTGTCGCTCGGCGGCGAACCTGCCGAACGCGGCCAGGCACTTGGCACAGCGCACCGCGGCTTCACCAGCCTGCGCACCATGGTCGACAATGATAGTGAAGTTGCCGTCGAAGAAGTTCTTCGCGGCGAACGCTACATCCTTGAAGAGATCAACAAGGCCCTGCCGAAGACGATGACGCCAACATCGCGTACATTGCTGGCCCAGCTGCGGACTGACGCGGAAACGCAGATTTCCCGGCTCGAAGCCGTCGACAAGGAAATCTGATTTCCTGCAATGTACTGGCCATAAACTGGCAAGATACCGAGAAGCCCGCGCCGTCCGGCGTGGGCTTTTTGATGCGTGAAGATCGTTAGGATACCTGGCACACAAGACGACGCACGCAGCAGGCAAACCGCCCCCTCCGTACGCCGCTCCTTCCGCTTCAGTGCGTCCCAACGCCTGCGGAAAGCTCCATCCTTTCTGACGTTATTGTCATGAAATCGAGCGACAAGCAGATCGCATTGTGGTCATTTGCAGGCGCTTTTATTCATCCTCCGTTACTTTTAACCGCGGCGCGCAGGCTGGTCGCCAAAACGTCTGTCCGGACACGAAATGTCTGGCGTCCGGACGGTGTTTTGGTTTCAATCGCAAGCTGAATGGGGCGTCCTTGACGGCGTCCGACGCAAACCCGCCAATCAAGACGGATCGATGAAACGCCGCGAAAAGAAATCAGACACGCTGGAAGTCCGCCTGCCGCACTCAAAAAAGGAAGCCTTCAAGGCGGCCTGTGAGGCAGAGGGGATCACGGCGAGCCACGCGGTCCGTTCCTTTATCGACGCCTACCTCAAGCGGTCGCGCCGGATGCAGCTCAAACGCATCACAAAGGACATCTCCATGACCCTCATCAACAATCCGATAAAGACGACAGGCGGCCTCGCTGCGGCCGGGGCCAGTATTGCCGCCATCGTATCACTCGCAGCTCTGCCGAGCGCAGCGGACAACACGAATGTCCAACCAATACAGCCACCTGTGCCGAGCTATCCGATCAACATGGCCAAGCAAGGGCTCGGCGCCATGTGTGAAGCAACTTTCAACGTCTCGAAAGAAGGCTTCGTGGAAACCGGCATCAAGGTCGATTGCACCCATCCGGGATTTGTCCAGGCAACGCGAAATGCGATCGAGACCCTGCGTTTCGAACCGAAGATGGTCGATGGCGAACCTGTGCGAATTACAGGCGTGGTCTATCCACTCGAATTCAGGGTCACGAGCGAGGATGCGAGCCCACCGGAATAAGCCTCAGGCTTCGCCCTTCTGGTGGAACTCGCCATAGGCCCGATAACGCCAGAGATAAGACGGCACAATCGATTCAACGCTTTCGATCTCGGTGACACCAAGGTCCTTCAGCGTCAGCGCATCTTCGGCCACGACATTGTCGGTTCTCAGCATGTCGACCTGGTCACCCGTAATCGGTGGCGGACCGAAAATACCCGAGGAGATCGGCGGAACACGCCACAGCGCACCGAAAGTCAGGCCGAGCGGCTTGGCCACGAAGAAAGGCAGCGGCAGGGCAAAGCGCTTGCGGTCAACGATTTCGCCGATCAGCTCATAAAGCTCGTTGAAGGTGTACGTGCGTGGCCCGCCAAGTTCGAACGTCTTGCCATCAATATCGTCGCGGGTCACGGCCGCAGCGATCGCATCGGCAACATCACCGGCATAGACCGGCTGGAGCTTCGTCTTGCCGCCGCCAATGGCTGGCAGGAAGGGCGCGACCGTCGAGATCGGATGGGCGGCCATGCCGGCAAACTTGTTGAAGAAATCGTCTTCCGGGCCGAACACGATGGAGGGCCGCAGGATGACCGCGCCTGGAAAGGCTTCACGTACACCGGCCTCGGCTTCCGCTTTCGTGCGGGCATAGTCAGATGAAGACTCAGGATCGGCACCGATGGCCGAGACCTGAACGAGGCGCTTTACCCCCGCAGCAGCCGCGCTTTGCGCGATGTTGATCGCGCCTTCGCGCTGCGCGGCTTCGAAGCTCTGCTTGCCTTTTTCGTAAAGGATGCCGACCAGGTTGACGACCGCATCTGCGCCTTCGACAGCGCGCTCGACCGATTTGCGATTGCGGACATTGGCCTGGGCGAGATCGACCCATCCTGGCGGACCAGCGAGCCGGACATCACCGGCAAGATGTGGACGGCGAACAGCAACGCGAACCCTGTAGCCGGCTTCGACCAGTGTTCTTGCCGCATACCGGCCGATAAAGCCCGAACCGCCGAATAGCGTGACTAGACCTTTGGACATGGAGCTGATGACCTCGCTTCTGGGGCCGTTGATTCCCGAATATCCGCCTTTCACCATGCCTCGTTCGGCTTGTCCATGCGACGAATGGCAAAAGCTGCCTCACGGGCCGGCTCAGACATCCCCGCAGGCAGGCCGGGACGACCTCGTGCGATCAATCCATCACGAATTCGAGCGGGTAGGACATGTTGTCTGTCATGACAGCTTTGCCGCCAACCTTCTGCGGCTCGAACTTCGCGCGTGAGACCGCCCTGATGGATTCCTGCTCGAAGACCGGATCTGTGCAAGCCGCTGTAATATCAAACGGAATTCCGGCCGGGCTGAGCCCGAAACTCATATCGCAAGCGCCCTCGATATCCAGCGCGAGCGCCTGTTCGGGATAAGCGGGGCGTGGCGGCTCTGTCGCGATACCCTTGATCCGCGGGATCTCCGGCAGCTGATCAGTCATCGGGCCATCCCCTACCACGCTCTCTGCCGCGGCCGGCGGCTGGTCAGCGAGGGCATCGATATGCTGTGGCGCGTCAGCTTTTCTGGCTGGCTTGACCTTGTTAGAGCGATTGGCCGGTGTCCGCTTCTCGCCGCCTCCAGGGCCCGGAAACGCGTCGAACCCGGCGTCTAGCGCTGTCGCGCCCACACCAGTTGCGGCGCCCGCCGCTGCCGATGCAGCCGTCAATGTCGCCTGCGTCTGGGCGCTTTGGGCTGCCGACATCTGCGCGCCAATGGCGGCCTGGGCCGCCCCGGATGCGCCACCGATGGCAGCATCACCAGCGAGGCCCGCTACACTCGTTCCAAGACTTGAAGCCGCAGAGCCCGAAGCGGCCTGACCTGCCGCTTGCGTCGACGCATCCTCTTTTGTGAGCGTATCACTCACCATTGACGCAATGGTACGCTCTGGCTGGACTTCCGGCATGGGGACACGGCTTAAAAGTGTCGGACATTCATTGAAACAGATGTGCTCAGGCAAACGGTCCAGCGCCATGAACAGCTCTACGCCATCTTCACGAGCGTCCGACATTTCAACGAGGACATTCCGGATCGCGACACTGGCAAGCTGATTGGGCTCAAGGATTTCACGCGCCAGCTTTTTTGCGAACACTCCATCATCGGCAATGCGGCCGCCGGCAGGAGAAGAATAAGCGATGAGCGTACCAGGCGAAGCTTCCATGGCGACAAGACCATTGGCTCGGCCCGGATTATCGAAGCCGAGCTTAAGACCGTCGCGGCTGGCATCGCTGATTATGAAAAGGGCGTCCGGCCCGGCAGCTTCCAGCAGCGTCACGGCATCCCCAAGAGATACGGTCTGCTTCAGGAGATCGTCAGCACTCCAGACGTTTTCATGTGACGCGACTAGAAGGTTTCTTTCGCCCATGACATCGGCAACGGAAAAGCCTTGTCCTGCGAAGTAGACGAAACCGAATACCGGGCTGCCTTCGAGTTTTGCCGCGGCCAGCTCATCGCGAAACTGACTTATGGCCTGCATCATATCGAGGCGGTTGACGTCCAGGTGCGTGTGGGTTTCGAACCCGCTATCGTCCAGCGCCAGCGCCACAGCCATCACGTCAAGATGCGCCGATGCCAGATCCCCGACCTGATCCGAATATTCCTGATTGCCGATCAGAAGGGCAAGCCGCCTCTCCTGCGCGAAGGATGACGGCCACATTAGACAGACAGCCAGACCTGCCAGAAACCAGCGCATCTCAATTCCCCAACCCAAACCAAGCCTTATCCTGAAGTTAAAGCATGCGAAACGGCTGCGCGCAAAGTCCGGCTCCCGCTTTTTGTGGGCCTCTTATCCAGTCTGTCGAGGGGTTAATCCCTGATGATGGGCTTATGGGCAAAATCGCTTACAGTCAGGCAATTGCCTATTAATTCAGAGCCAGTATTCGGGAAGTCATGAACAATATCACACTGCACAAGGGCGACCTGCCCGCCGGAGTCGATCTCGGACTTGAGATCGCTGTCGACACTGAAGCCATGGGCCTCAACCCGTTTCGCGATGCGCTTTGCGTCGTCCAGCTTTCAGCCGGTGATGGCACGGCGCATGTTGTCCAGTTGGATCGCCGCTTTGATTGCCCGAACCTGAAAGCGCTCCTGGCCGATGAACGTAGCCTCAAGATCTTTCACTTCGCTCGTTTCGATGTCGCGATGCTGAAACACTGGATGGGCATCGACTGCCAGCCGATCTGGTGCACCAAGATCGCCTCGAAACTGGTCCGGACCTATACTGACCGGCACGGCCTGAAGGATGTCTCACGGGAGATCGCGGGTGTCGACATGTCGAAAGCCCAGCAATCGTCCGACTGGGGCGCCGAAACGCTGAGCGATGCGCAACTGCAATATTGCGCGAGTGACGTGCTGCACCTGCATGTCGTCAAGCGGGGTCTGGAAGCCATGCTGGAACGCGAAGGCCGCACAGCGCTGGCGCAAGCCTGCTTCGACTTCCTGCCGACCCGCGCGGCGCTCGACCTCGGTGGCTGGGCTGAAACCGATATCTTCGCGCATAGCTAGTGCGCCGGAAAATCGCCGTATTCGGTCACGAAATGATCATGCATCCCGCGCTATCAAAAGTGCCCGAACTGACCTAAATTCAGGTATATGGAAGTTTCAGCCGAAACAGAAAAAGCGTTAAGCCTCTGGGAGCCACGGCGCCAGATGACTTTGGAGCAGGCGCGCAAGCGGTCCTCCATGGTCGCGATGCTGCGCATGCTGTTCACCGCCTGCGCTGCAGTCGCTGTTGGTGTCATGGTTGGACATCTTGCCGCCAATGCCGTGACACGCTCGCCAAATTCGATCGAGAAACTGTCGGGCGACGAAGTTGTGACCATGGTCAATCCGCGCTTCACCGGGCGCGACATTACCGGCAAGGCGTTTGTCATTACCGCCGATACGGCGCAGCGCCGGCCCGGCGGGGGCGATCAGATTGACCTCGCCAATCCCGAACTCGTCAGCGAAGACGGCACCGTGGTGAAAGCCCCGTCCGGCCTTTATGACCAGAAGGATCAGACGCTCGCGCTTTATGAAGATGTTCAGCTGCGAAATGCCAAGGGTTATGAATTCCGGTCCACCTCTGCGAAAATGTATGTTGAAGAGGGCCGCGTTGACGGGATTGAACCGCTGAGTGGGTCTGGCCCCCTTGGCGATGTGCGGTCCGACACGTATGAGATTGTGGACGAAGGCGACCGTGTGGTGCTCAGTGGCCGTGTCCAGATGACGATTTTCCCGGATGGGCGAGACGAAGTCGAACCAGACGCCGGCACAGAGACCGGCAATGAGGAGCGTGGTGGTAATGAATAGATTTCTTATGGCGTGTGCTGCCCTGGTGATGACCACGTCCCCGCTCGCGCTCGCCCAGGTCTCTGGAGATGGCGGCCCCATCCGCGTCAACGCTGATCGAAGTGAAGTGCTCGAAAAGCAGCGCAAGGTCGTGCTTATCGACAATGTGGACATCATGCAGGGCACGGCCCGGCTGCGGGCAAACCGGGTGACGATCAATTATGCTGGCTCCGGTGCCACAACCACCGCTGGCCTGACGGGATTTGGCGATATTGAAAGCATGGAAGCTGAAGGCGAGGTGTTCTATGTCACACCTGATCTCAAGGCGACGGGGACGCGGGGCGTTTACAATGCAGCTGCCGACACCATCACGCTGACCGGTGAAGTGGTGCTTGTCCGCGGCGAAGATGTCGCGACCGGCGAGAAGCTGGTGATGAAGCTGAGCGAAGGCCGTACGACGCTGGATGGCGGCAGCGGGCAGGTGCAGATGAACATAAACCCGAACCAGCGTGAGGCGTCTGACGATGCCCCCGCAAGTAATGAATCAAATTAGACCTTTCGGCCTAAATAGATTTTAAGTGTATTTGAGTAAGCCTGCATCCGGGCTACGCAAACCGCGTGAATTGGGAGGACGACCGAAATGACGGACATGGCCAACGGCCTTGTAGCGAATGGACTGGCCAAATCTTTTGGCAAGCGCCAGGTCGTCAAGAACGTCTCTATTTCTCTTCAACGCGGCGAAGTCGTGGGCCTGCTCGGACCGAACGGTGCCGGCAAGACCACGTGCTTCTACATGATCATGGGCCTCATCGGCGCCGACGCCGGATCCATCACAATTGATGGCGCCGACGTGACGATGCTCCCCATGTACCAGCGTGCCCGCCTGGGTGTCGGCTATCTTCCCCAGGAAGCCTCTATTTTTCGCGGAATGAGCGTCGAGGAGAATATCCTCGCCGTTGTCGAGCTTGTCGAAAAGGACAAGTCGGCACGCAAGGCGGAAGTGGATGCCCTCCTGGACGAACTGCACATCACGCATCTGCGCAAGCAGGCGGCAACGTCTTTGTCCGGGGGCGAACGCCGCCGGGTCGAGATTGCCCGTGCGCTCGCCTCCAGGCCGAGTTTCATGCTTCTGGACGAACCGTTTACCGGTATCGACCCCCTCGCCGTGTCGGATATTTCCGATCTGGTTGGTTACCTGAAAAAGCGCGGTCTTGGCGTGCTGATTACGGACCACCAGGTGCGCGAGACGCTTCAGATCGTGGATCGGGCATCCATCATTTATGATGGCGGCGTGCTGTTTGAAGGCTCGCCGGATGATGTCCTGACCAACGAGGATGTGCGGCGGGTCTATCTGGGCGAACGGTTCGCAGCGTAACCGTCATGGCCATTTCACAACGTCTCGACATGCGCCAGGGCCAGTCCCTGGTGATGACCCCGCAATTGCAGCAGGCGATCAAGCTGCTGCAGCTCTCGAACATGGAGCTCGCCGAATTCGTCGAGGCTGAAATCGAGCGCAATCCACTCCTTGAACGCGGCGAAGCCAGCGACAAGGACGATTATTCCCCCGAAGAAATCGAACCCGCCTCGCGCCGTGATGAGCTGGCCCTCGATGACAGTTCTGCGCTGCATGAGGCGCGCGAAGCAATGGATGCGCCGAAAGAAGAACTTTATGATGGCGGCACCAATTCCGACACCGGCCAGACCGCCAATGAAATGTCCGGCCCTTCCGCCAAGACCGACTGGTCGCAAGCTGGCAGCGGCGGCAGCCATTCGGGCGAAGACTATGATTTTGAAGGCTCTCTCACATCAGAGAAATCACTTCACGAGCATCTTCACGACCAGCTCAAAATGGCCGGCCTTTCGCACGCCGACCAGCTGATCGGCGCGCGTCTGATCGATGAGACGGACGAGGGCGGCTATTGCAAGGTCGATCTCGACGAGGTGGCTGTCGCGCTCGGTGCCGACCCGGCCAATGTCCTTGCCGTGCTACAGGTCTGCCAGGGGTTTGAACCAACCGGCGTTATGGCCCGCACCGTGAATGAGTGCCTCGGCCTGCAGCTGAAGGAACTGGATCGTTACGACCCGGCTATGCAAGCCCTGATCGAAAACCTCGACCTGGTCGCCAAGCATGACATCAAGGGCCTCTGCGAGATCTGCGGCGTCGACAAGGAAGACGTGCTCGACATGATGGGCGAGCTGCGCAACCTGACACCGCGGCCGGGCTCCTCCTTTTCCAGCGGCACCACGATCGGCGTCGCGCCAGATGTTTTCGTCCGCGAGATGCCAAACGGCATGTTCGCCGTCGAGCTGAATTCCGACACGCTTCCGAAAGTCCTGATGGACAAGGCTTATTATGCCGAAGTCAGCACGCTGCCGATGCGCGAGAAGGAAAAGGAATTCATTACCGATTGCGCACAGAACGCGTCCTGGCTGATCAAATCCCTCGACCAGCGCGCCCGCACGATTCTCAAAGTGTCGAGCGAGATTGTCCGCCAGCAGGACGCCTTCTTCGCCCACGGCGTTGCACATCTTCGTCCGCTGAACCTGAAACAGGTGGCCGATGCCATCGGGATGCACGAATCCACGGTCAGCCGCGTGACGTCCAATAAATATATGGGCACGCCGCGCGGATTGTTTGAGCTGAAATATTTCTTCTCCGCTGCCATTCCCGGCACGGCCGGTGGCGACTCGCATTCCGCCGAAGCGGTCCGTTACCGCATCAAGCAATTGGTCGACGAGGAAGGCGAGTCAGTCCTCTCGGACGATCAGATCGTTGAAATATTGACGGAATTTGGCATCGAGATTGCCAGGCGCACGGTCGCGAAGTATCGTGAAAGCCTGCATATTCCCTCCAGTGTGCAGCGTCGGCGCCGCCTGAAAGCCAGCGCATAGACCCTGCGGACGGGTCATTGACTCCAATTGTCATCATTTTAAGGAGGCCCCGGTCTCGATTTCCCTGATCGGGACGTTATAGTAGGATCTCGTTATCGGAGAGTTCCGTGCAGATACAAATAGCAGGACGGAAGATGGACCTCGGCGACGCGCTACGCGCTCGTATCGAAACTGGTCTTGAAGCAGCCGTCACAAAATATTTCGACCGGGATTTTGACGGTCATGTCACCGTCAGCCCGAATGGCCACGAAACCGAAATTGATTGCAATATTCATTTGCCATCCGGCATCATTCTGCAATCGACCGGCAAGGCCGTAGACCCATATGCTGCGCTCGACGAAGCGCTGGCGAAAATCGAGAAGCGGGTCAGGCGCTACAAACGCCGCCTGAAAGACCATCACAAGAATGGACGTGATCCGTTCCCCAGTGAACCGGCAGCGTCCTTTGTTCTCAAGGGCTCTGGCGACGAAGCTGACCCAGCTGAAACCGGTGAAGATGGTGAAGCGCCTGTTATCGTGGCAGAATCTGCCTCTCAAATTCGCACAATGACGGTCTCGGAAGCGGTCTTGCAGCTCGAACTTGCCGACTCACCGGCGCTGATGTTCCGTAATGCCAAGCACTCGGGGCTGAGCATGGTGTATCGGCGTGCGGACGGGAATATAGGCTGGGTCGACCCGGCAACTGACAGCAAAACCTCCTGAAGAAACCTGGCAAGCCATGGCGACTGATCTTTCAAGCCTTCTCGGCGAGGGCGTAGTTCTTGATCCTGTTTCGGCAGCGAATCGCAAGCAGGCGCTGACCACACTGGCCGGCGCGCTGGCGGAACGCACCAAGCTGGACGCGCGCGATATTTTCGACGCCGTCATTGAGCGTGAGCGCCTTGGTTCGACCGGCGTTGGCGAAGGTGTCGCGATTCCACATGCCCGCATCGAGAAACTTCCCCACCCGATCGGCGGGTTTGTCCGCCTGACGGAAGGGGTTGATTTCGATGCTGTGGACGACCGGCCGTGTGATCTGATCTTCATGCTGATTGCGCCTGTCGGTTCCGGCGCGGATCATTTGCGTGCTCTGGCCCAGGTCAGCCGCACATTGCGGCAGCCAAATCTTCGCGAGGCGCTCCGCCACGCTGAGACCGCCGCTGAAATCCGCGCCATCCTCTGCCCGGAATCGGCTAGCGTTTCGGCCGCCTGAAGCCTAGCCCGCAATCACCTTCCCCTCGCACACCCCTGAGAATTGAATGGCTGCCGCAAATGGCGACACCCGCATGCCTGCAGTTCAGGGGCCGTATCAGATGCGATTGAATTGAATTAACGAGGTCTGAGGCCGCCGCCTGTTGAAGCGCCGGGCGATGCTGTGTCGCTGATAGCGGTGGCTGGTTGTGTCAGCGGCGCATCGGCATATCGGTCAAGGAAGGCGGCCATGTCCGCCGCGCTCTGGTCGGCCTGCTCTTCCTGCGGGATGTGACCGACATTCTTGTAGATTGTCACAATCGCGTTCGGAATGGCATCTTCGAAGCGCGAGGCGTGCGATACTGGAATAAGATTGTCCTTGTCGCCCCAGAGGATCAGCGTTGGCACATTAATGGCTGACAGCCTTTCCCGGCTCGCCTTTTCCCGCGTCTCATTGCCAGCAGCGAGCGACAACAAGGCATCGCGGTGGCCCGGCGCGCGCGATAGCGCGGCATAGCGCTCTGCCATTGCTTCAGTCACCAGCGTCTGGTCTGCAAATGAATCTCGCAGCCCGGACTCAATGAGGCTCGACAGGTCGAGATCCTTCATCAGCAGGCGCGCGACCGGCACACGCAGAAGCTTGAAGACAAGCGGGGCGTCATCGCTTTCTTCACCGCTTCTTGCCCAGCCAGCTGCATCGACAAGGACCAGACCGTCAAGCTTGTCAGGATGCTGGAGCGCGTACTGCCAGGCGACATTGCCGCCCATGGAGGAGCCAGCCAGCGAAAACCGGTCCACATCCAGCCTGTCCATCAGGGCATCCACCGTCTCGACATAATAGTCGATACTGATCGCTTCATTTTCAGGCACGCGGGAAAGGCCATGACCGGGCAAGTCGAGAGAGATGACCCGGTAATTGTCGTCCAGCTTTGCCTGCCAGTGAGACCAGGTGTGCAGCGAGGCCGCAAAACCGTGCAGCAACACGACGACCGGTGCATCACGAGGCCCGGTATCGGCGAAGTGGATTTTGACCTCGTCGCCAAGGGTCACGAAATTCGAATGCGGGACTGTGTAGGTATATTCGAGTGTGTCGTATGGAATATCCGGCCGCCTGAGCGCGAGCCATCCGGCCGCAGCAACGGCGAATATTGTCAGCAGGATCGCGAGAAACTTGCGGAACATTTATCCTCACCGACTTAACCAATCCCCGATGTCGTAAAATCGTCAAAAGGGGGCAGTGTCAAAGAAAAGATTCAGGCTGAACAGACAGGACAATCCGTGTCCTGATTAAGTTTGACGGACCTGTCCTTCCCTTTCAATCCCTCCAGCAGGAGGACAGATCCTATCAAAGGTTGCCCTGCTCCGGTGACGAGTTTCAGGACTTCGAGCGCCATATGGCTTGCGACGATACCGGTCACGGGGCCGACCACACCGACATCTTCGCAGGCCTCTGCCTCGGGCGGCGCCTCTGGGACAAAGCACTGATAACACGGTGTATTTTTTACGACGCCTGAAGCGAATACAGCGGCCTGTCCTGTCCAGCGCGAGGCGGCGCCGGAGACAAGGTATCGCTCGGTTCGATGCGCTGCCCGGTTGAGCGCAAACCGGGTTTCGAAATTGTCGCTTCCATCAATGATTATGTCGCCCGCCAGCGGTTCATCTTCGCTCCAACGCGCCTGCTTTGCGCTTACCCGGCAATCCGGAGCTGCGGCTTTCAGGCGCGCTGCGAGCTGAATGACCTTTGGCTGTCCGATGTCAGCTTCTGTGAACTGGACCTGCCGCTGCAAGTTTGAGCGGTCGGCAAGGTCATCGTCCCAAAGCTCGATTTCGCCTATACCGGCAGCAGCGAGATACATTGCGCACGGACCACCGAGCGCGCCCGCTCCAATGATTGATATCCGCGCCGAAAGGAGCTTCTGTACGCCCGGCCCGCCAATCTCCTTCAGGAGAATGTGACGCTTGTGTCGGTCCAGCTGTTCAGGGGTCAGGGCCATGGTCTCGCTTAGCAGGGCGGATGCGGTTAAGGCTACAGGTAATGAGCGACTCAGCCCCCAGCAACGTGCCCGACACGGTCTATGCAGCGCCCGCAGACTGGGTCGCGCGCGGCGCAGGTGCGCAGGGCAACCTGTTCCTGACGGGCCGCGCGGGTACGGGCAAGACGACCATGTTGCGCCGTTTCCTCGCTGAAGCTGGCGAAAATACGGTCGTGCTGGCCCCTACCGGGGTGGCGGCGATGAATGCGGGTGGGCAGACGATCCATTCCTTTTTCAAGTTTCCCCCACGCCTGATCGAGCAGGCCGACATCAAACGCCTGCGCGGTGTACGCCTCATCAAGGCGGTCGAGACGATGATCATCGACGAGATTTCTATGGTCCGCGCCGACATGCTCGATGCCATCGACAAGAGCCTGCAACTCAATCGTGGCTCGAAACGGCCCTTTGGCGGTGTACGGATGATCCTCTCAGGCGATCTGCACCAGCTGCCGCCTGTTGCCCGCGGCCCCGAAGCCGAAATCCTGAATGAGCGCTATGGCGGGCATTATTTCTTCAATGCACCGGGCTTCAAACAGGCTGAGTTTGCGTTGCTCGCCCTCAAGCATGTGTTCCGTCAGGAAGACCCCCGTTTTCTCGCCCTGCTCGGCGCGATGCGGCAAGGCAGGCTGACCCCGACAGATGAGCGCCTCCTGCAGACGGTTGTTTCCGAACGGAACGCCGTCAATGCCAGCGAAACCCATGTTGTGCTGACCCCGAACAATGCCAATGCTTTCCGGATCAACCAAGCCCGGCTCGAAGACCTGCCCGGCAAGCCGCAATCCTTTGCTGCAAAAGTGGTCGGTACGTTCGACGAAAAGTCATTTCCGACAGAGGCAGACCTGGAGCTGAAGGAAGGCGCACGGGTCATGCTGATCAAGAATGATCCGGAAGGGCGATGGGTCAACGGGTCGCTTGCCACTGTGGACAGCTTCAAGGGCGACAATGTGTTCGTAGAGCTTGATGGCCACCTCTACGAGATCGAGCCGGCGGCCTGGGAAAAGTATAAATACGAACTCGATCCGGAGACGAAAAAGGTCTCACGCGAAGTGGTTGGCACCTTCAAACAGGTGCCGCTGCGGCTCGCCTATGCCGTGACGATCCACAAGGCGCAGGGGCTGACTCTGGACAAGGTGTTTATTGATTTCGACCGGGGCATGTTCGCGCATGGTCAGGCTTATGTGGCCTTTTCTCGCGCCCGCTCGCTAGAGGGGCTGGAAATTTCGCGGTCCCTGCGCTCACGCGACCTGGTGATGGACCGCAATGCTTTTGCGTTTGGCAAGCTTGAGAAGCTCGAGGAAACCGACGCGTACCTGCTGGCGAAATTCGCCAAGTCAGACGACGTCCTGATCTGATTTGAAGATCAGGCGAGGCGGCGAATTTCATCGCGCAGGCGCTCATCCTTGTCAGTCGCGATCGTCTCAAGCACACGGACACGCTCAGTCAGCCTTTCAACATCCTTGCGCATGCGGAAAATCTCTTCTTCGCTGGCCGCATCGTCTTTGCGGTTAGCCTTCATCTTCAGATAGTTGTTGATCACGCCTGCACCCACAGAGATGAGCACAATGATCACGACCATCGTGAACGGGCTGGTGATTTCCATAATGGCGACCCTTCAATTATTATCGTAATTCGATAATAGTATCAAATCGCGTGAACTTCAAGGGAAATCGGGATCTAGCGCCCGGTGGAGCCGAAGCCGCCCTCACCGCGAACCGTTTCCGGCAGCGTCTCGACAGACTCCCATGCGATACGCGTCACCGGCGCGAGCACCATCTGGCCGATCCGTTCGCCGCGCGAGATGGTGAAAGTCTCACTGCCATGATTGATCAGGATGACTTTCAGTTCGCCGCGATAATCGCTGTCGATCGTGCCCGGGCTGTTGAGGCATGTCAGGCCGTGCTTGGCCGCCAGGCCGGAGCGCGGACGCATCTGGATTTCAAAGCCCTCAGGAATGGCGACCGACAGTCCTGTGGGGATCATGGTCCGCTCCCCCGGCTTCAGCTCGAAGGGTTCGCCATCCGGATAGGCTGCACGGATATCCATTCCGGCAGCGCCGTCCGTCTCATAGGAAGGCAGCGGCAGGCCATCGAAATGCGGCAGGGTTTTCACGGCAACAGTTACGTTTTTCATGCCCGCCAAAGCGCGGGAGTCGCCTGCCGGAGTCAATACGAAATTTGAGGCTTAATACATTTCATTGAGGACATATTCGATATCCTGGTCGCGGGCCGTGAAGCTCAGTTTCACGAGGCGCGACTGGTCGTCATACCAGAGGTCAAGAACGATATCGGAGTTGAGCCGGTAATGGGTGGCCTGCACGTCTTCACCGCCAGCCTTTACGCTCTCCGTGCCGATCGTCTCGGTCGAGACATCGAGGATTTCGCCATCTTCCGTTGAAAGGATCTGGCCGGTCTCGACCATACCCTTGTGCCAGTGGCTTGACGGCAGGATGCCAAGATCGGCACTGCCAGTATAGGCCGACCCATCAATCTTCAGCCGTTCGCCCTCGACGCTTGCGGAGACTGTGAGGTCATCGCCATCATCATTCGTGGTGCCTTCAAGACCAACCAGCACGCCATCCTCCCAGGTCTCCGTGGTATCCAGCTTGTAGGTAAAGACCGGGATCGGCCCGAGACCTGCTGAGAGGGACACTTCGCTCGTCACATCCATCTCGCCAGCCGGGTCACCGGAAAACGAAATCGTATGGGTGCCGAAATCCTTGCCCTGCCGCAGGACATCGAAGGAAATCACATCGCCGTCAGCGGGCATCCAGGGAAAGCTGCCATCCTCAGTGGTCTGCGTGCTGTTGGTCGCGCTCGTTTCTTTGGGTGTCTCCGCTTCGCCGGACCGAGGGTCAGCCGCAGCGGTGTCACTTGCAGCCTCATCTGTCTGAAGCTCGTCCAGTTCCGTCGCATTCAGGGATGCCGTCGAGCCGGGTGCCGGGCCGGCCGCTTTGGCATTGTCCGGCCCGCTACAGGCGGGCACAGCGATAAAAAGTGCGAAGATGAAAGCAAAATAGCCCACGATAAGCGGCATATTGAAGTCCCGAGATATGGTTTGCGCGGACAAAGACGTGTGGCCGCGGCATTGGAATGTCGCAGGGTTCAACAGGCGAGCGTCTTTGAAGTTCCGAACACCAGGCCGCGTCGGCAGGTATCAGTTCGCAAGTCTCGGGGCTATTCCGCCGCGATCTGGTCGTCTTTCGGGCTGGAGAGCGCTGTAGCAATCCGTTCGGCCAGCCGGCGGGCGACGGCCTGCTTGTCCATGCGCGGCCAGCGCTCGATCCCGTCGAGCGTGACGAGCGCAACTTCATTTTCAGCGCCGCCCATGACATCACCGGACACATCATTCGCAATGATCCAGTCACAGCCCTTACGCTTCATCTTGGCGGTCGCGAATGCCTCAACATCATGCGTCTCGGCGGCAAAACCGATGACAAGGCCGGGACGGCTTTTCCGCTTTTTTGACAGGGTGGCGAGAATATCGGGGTTCTCTGACAGCGACAGGGTCGGCAGGGTCTGCCCATCATCCTTCAGCTTGAGCTTCTTGCTGGCGGAAATTGCCGGGCGCCAGTCGGCGACGGCAGCAACAGAGATGAAGACATCTGCCGGAAGCGCGCTTTCGCAGGCTTTCAGCATGTCGCGCGCTGTCTCGACATTTACCATGTCCACGCCTCTTGGTGGGGCGATTGCAACCGGCCCGGAGACGAGCGTCACGCGTGCGCCAAGCGCTGCCAGCGCCCCGGCAATCGCATACCCCTGCTTTCCGGAAGAATGATTGGAGAGATAGCGCACCGGGTCCAGCGGTTCGCGTGTCGGCCCGGCCGTAACCAGTACGTGCTGGCCGTCCAGCGGTTTTGGGCCTGACAAGGCATCAAGCCGACTCTCGATCTCGTCAGCAATGGCCAGCACTTCAGGCAGGCGGCCAGGTCCAAATTCGCCGCAGGCCATGGCGCCTTCGTCTGGCTCCATGACGTGCACACCATCAGTGCGAAGCGTCGCCACATTGCGGCGGGTGGCGGCATGTTCCCACATCCGCACATTCATCGCCGGCACCATCAGGACAGGCTTGTCCGTCGCCATCAGCGTGGTGGAGGCAAGGTCATTGGCATGTCCATTGGCCGCCTTGGCCAGGAGGTCTGCCGTCGCCGGGCAGACGACAACAAGGTCAGTCGAGCGTGACAGCTGGATGTGCCCCATCTCGGCCTCGTCATCAAGGCTGAACAGGTCTGTGAAACATTTCTCGCCGGACAGGGCAGACACCGACAGGGGCGTCACGAATTCAGTGCCGGCCTTCGTCACGATGCAGCGGCTTGCGATGCCACGCCGGGCAAGCTCCCGGATCAGCTCCAGCGACTTGTAGGCCGCGATACCGCCGCCAATTATCAGAAGGATGGATTTGCTGCTCATGCGAAGAAATTCCGGTTTGCCCGTCTCTATTACACATAAAGTGTTGAGAAATCGACGCCACAAGACCGTGAGCTGCGGGAAAAAATTAACCGGGCGCGGCCGGATGAACAGCGCGCGCCCGGTCCCCGTTTGCCCCGGCTAAGGCGTCAATAGCGCCTTAGCGGTCCGACTATGACACGTGGCCGACCACCTTTTTTTGCCACATGATAGTTCACAAGAGATTGCAGTCCGGTGTCATAAACAGCCACTTCTACGGCCTGGTCACGGCAATCGCCAGTCCGGCGATAGGCACCATAGCCGGCAGACCCGCCACATGCCCGGCGCGCTGCAGTCTCAATTCGTGAATAGAGCGTCTCGATACGGCCACCATTTACAGGCTGCAGGTCAGCGTAGCAGACCTCGTAGCGCTTTTGGCCATCGCGGTCGTCGCTGATCTTTTCGACCTTCCGGTCACAATACCCGGCGCGAACGCCGACAACCGGCACATGGTCATAAGCCGGGCCTTGTGGGGCATAGTGGGCCGGATGGTGTGGCGCGCCAGCAAGTTGCGGCTCGGCTTCAAGATACATCGTCGTACGCTGCGGCGCGTGGGTATGCGCGCAACCGGAGGCATAAGTCGTGACATTCGACGCCGGCGCATAATAGCTGCACGGGCGTGAACTGCTGGGCTGCCCGGAGCGATACACCCTCACTTCGCGCACTTCCGTCGTTGGCTCACAGGCTGGGGCAGTATAGGAATAGGTCCGCCGCACCGTCGCCAGTTCCGGCGCCGGCTGGCTATGGTATCGCACGATCCTGGTGGTCGTGCGGGGCGCAGCGTAAGTCTGTGTCCGCGTGTAGCTGTCATTATAGGAATAGCCGTGATTACCGGCACTCACAGGACGGGTTTCGGTGGCATATACAGTATTGCGCTTGCGGACATCGACAATGCGGCCATCGGCATCGGTGCCGCAGGTAAAGTCTGCCGGCCCGCCGACAAGCTCACCATTGATGCACTGGAACGCCTTGGCGGAAGCACCTGAAAAGGCGGACATCGCAAATGCGGCCACGACAAGGAAGGTGTATTTCATGAGAGGACTCCGAACACTCGAACCGGACCGCTGACATTAGGATTTTATTAACCTAGCAACAGTCTGGCCACGAGGGGAGTCTCTTCTCGTCTCAAGCGAACTGGATGGCCGTCAGCCCACCAATCGCCGCAAGCGCGAGGATCAGGCCGAACCAGCCCCACCAAGGAACCGGCTTCTTTACATCCACCCTCATGCCCGGCGTGCGGTTGGCCGCGAGGAAGCCTTCGAACTCGTCCATCACCTGCGGCAGGCGTTTCAGACGGTCAGTCACCTCACGAACACTTTCCGTCGCCAGCTTCGCCGCCCCGGCCGGGCCGAGATTGCGCGCAATCCAGGTCTTCACGACCGGCTCTGCGGCCTTCCAGATATCATGTCCGGGATCTATCGCCCGGGCCACGCCTTCGACCTGCACCATTGTTTTCTGGAGCAGGACGAGTTCAGGCCGCAGGCGCATGCCGAATGTGCGCGTATAATCCATCAGCTGCAACAGGATGCGGCCCATATAGACCTCCTCGGCCGGTTTGCCGTGGATCGGCTCACCGATGGACCGCAGCGCTTGCGCGAACTCTCCGACAGATTGGTTCGCTGGGACATATCCCGCTTCGAAATGCACTTCAGCGACGCGTTGATAGTCACGCCGAATGAATCCCCACAGGATTTCCGCGAGAAAGCGGCGCTCATTCAGGCCGATCCGCCCGATCAGGCCGAAATCGACCAGCGCTACCGTGTTATCCGGTGTAATGATGATGTTTCCCTCATGCATATCTGCATGAAACACACCCTCACCTATGGCGTGTGAGAGGAAGCCCCGCGTGATCGAATTGGCCAGGTCGACGCGAACAATACCTGCCTGCTCCAGCGCTTTTGGTTGCGTCAGCGGAATGCCCTCAACCCAGGCCGTCGTCAGGATACGCTGGCCGGTCCGGTCCCAGTCGACAGCCGGAATCTGGAACCAGTCATCGTCTTCTGAGATGGCCCGCATCTGATCGGCGCCGCCCGCTTCGAGGCGAAGGTCGAGTTCCTTTTCCATGGCGATCGCCACCGTTTCGGTGAAAGCGACCGGCTCAAGCCGCCGGCTTTCCACCGAGGCCCGTTCCACCGTGCGCGCAGCACGGCGCATGGCGCGCAATTCCCGTGCGATCAACTTTTCGACGCCCGGCCGCAGGATCTTCACCGCTTTTGGACCGTTCGAGGTTTCAAGCCGATGGACCTGTGCCAGCGAAGCAGCGGCGACCGGCTCACCAAGACCGGCAAACAGGCTTTCGGCTTGCTCTTTGCCAAACTCTGTCTCAAGCGCCTTGTGCGCTTCTTTCATGGAAAATGGCGGCAGCTTGTCTTTCAGGCGCGAAAGGTCGGTCGCGACTTCCGCGCCGAACACATCAGGCCGGGTCGCGAGAAACTGGCCGAGCTTGATATAGGCGGGCCCGAGCTTTTCGAGCGCCGTGGCCAGCCGCTCGCCGGGCCGTCCCTTTGCGCCGCCGCCAAACACGCGCAGCGTCCGGCCAGCCAGCCTCGCCGGTAGCGGCATGCGGGTCTGGTATTCACCCGGCAGGATGACGTCATGGCGAACCAGCGCCGTCCCGGCCCGCATGAGCCGACCATAGTCAGAGAGGGCCTTCAGCAACTTACACCTGCGTCCTTCGGGAACCGCCCACCGGCCCGCACGTTCTGACAGCCACGTAAAGGAGACAACTCATGGCTGAGAATTCGCAATCGGGTAATGGCGCGCTCTATTTTATTGTGGGCGCCCTCGTGGTCGCCGTAATCGGCTTTGGTATCTGGTATTTTGCCGGACAACCATCCTCTTCGGGCGGCGGCGACGCCGACCTCTCGATTTCCGTCGACGATGACGGGATGACGGTCAACACGCCCGACGAATAGACCGGTCATGCCGCCCACCCATAGTGGAGGGCGGCAACTCCCCCAGAGAAATTGGTGATGGAAACGCCGGAGAAACCGGCGGCTTCAACTTCTTCCCGGAACAGATCCTGTTTCGGGAATTTTCTTATGGACTCAACAAGATACTGATAGGATTCCCGATCAGAGGCGACGAGTTCGCCCATGCGCGGGATCACGTTGAAGCTGTACGTATCGTAGAGCTTTTGCAGCATCGGCACCGTCATATGGCTGAATTCCAGAACGGCCAGCCGACCACCCGGTTTCAGCACGCGGCGAAATTCCGAGAGAGCTTCGGCCCGGTCGGCGACATTGCGAATGCCAAAGGCGATCGTGACTGCATCTGCTGAACGGTCTTCAAAAGGCAAGGCCTGGGCGTCGCCGCACACCCAGTTTATGCGGCCCGCATAAGCGGCCATGTCGGCCCGCGCACGCCCGGCATCGAGCATCGCGTCATTGATGTCACAAACGACCGCAGACGTTACGTTTTCGCGGCCACGGCGCCTGGCGACCCGGTCGGCGCGGTCAATGAAGGCTTTTGCGAGATCACCTGTGCCACCCGCCACATCGATGAGGCGCTCACCCGGTTGCGGGTTCAACCTGGCGATCGTGTCATGCTTCCATAAGCGGTGGACGCCTGCCGACATCAGGTCATTCATCACGTCATAGCGGCTCGCGACCGAGCGGAACACGCCTTTGACGCGGCTCACCTTCTCGGCTGGTGTGACCTCTTCAAAGCCGAAGCTCACGGTCTTTTCGGTATCTGTCTCATTTGTCATGCACGGCGACCATAGTGGCACGAAAATCTAAACGCTATATGCGGTTACCATGCCTGAATTACCTGAAGTCGAGACAGTTCGCCGCGGCCTTTCCCCTGTCATGGATGGCCGTACCATATTGTCAGTCCAGCTGAACCGGCCGGACCTGCGGTTTCCGCTGCCTGTGAGCTTCGCCGACAGACTGAATGGCGTCCGTCTCGACCGGCTCGGCCGCCGCGCAAAATTCCTGGTTGCAGAGCTCGCATCCGGCGATGCTCTGATCATGCATCTCGGTATGTCGGGGCGTTTCACGATCACCGATGGCAGCCAGCCCGGCGACTTTCATCATGCCACCGCGCCCGATCCCAAGCATGACCATGTCGTCTTCCATATGGAGGGGGGCCATACCGTCACCTATAATGACCCGCGTCGCTTCGGTTTCATGGAGTTATGGCCGCTGGCGCAGATGGACGCCTATCCCCGGCTGGCCGGCTATGGGCCTGAACCCCTGTCCAACACCTTCTCCCATGCCTGGCTCAATGAGGCGCTGAAGGGCAAGACAGGCCCGATCAAGTCTGTCCTGCTGGACCAGCGCACAATTGCCGGGCTGGGCAATATCTATGTGTGTGAAGCGCTTTACCGCGCCGGGATCAGTCCGCGCAGGCGGGCCAATACGGTGCCCGGCGAACGCGCCGCAAAGCTGACCCGCGCCATCAATGACGTCATTGCGGAAGCGATTGCGGCCGGCGGCTCATCAATCAGCGATTTCAAGGCGGCAAGCGGAGAGCTTGGCTATTTCCAGCACAGCTTTGCCGTCTATGACCGTGAGGGCGAGCCTTGCAAAACGTGCAGCGCCCCGATCAGACGGATTGTCCAGTCGGGGCGCTCCAGCTTCTATTGTGGGACGTGCCAGCGCTAAGCGTCAGCCATTGTTCCAGAGACGTTGCCACCAGGGCTTCTTCGGCGCTGGATCGGGGGCACCAATGGCCGAAGCGGAAAACCCGCCATCTGCCATTTTCTGCTTGATATCAGCCTCGTCCCAGCCGGTCAGCTTTGCGAGATTCTCGGCTTCCTGGTCCCAGCGTGTGACGAGCGTGTCAGCATAATCGCGAGCCTCTTCACACTGGTCGAAGTCACCGCGCCATGGATGACGCAGGACATAGCGGCCCTGATAATTCTGCTTGTCCCCCGTGACCTGGAAGGTCAGGTCCTGCGGGAAGGTCTTGCCGTCATAGCGCACATGAAGACGCGTCACGAAGACATCGACCGGCTGCGGACCGGGCATGGGACCGGGACGGATGGTTCCGGGCTGGTCCTGATTGCCGTCCTCGTCCAGCCACATCACGCCAAGTTCCTGCAATTGCGAGCGCGACAGAGGCTCAGCGGCGCACGGATCACACCAGCTCATGTCCCAGGCATATTCAGTGAACACGGCCTTGCCGTTTTCCTTCTCGACCTGATGGGCGAACATGTCCTTGTAGAAGTCCGAGAATTCATCCTTCACGAAAATCGGCACATCCATGTCGGATGGTAGTTTCACCGTCTTGTAATTGGTCGTCTCGACGCGGCCCTCGCGGGTCATGGCGAAGACAAACAGCTCCTGCTTGCCATCGGCGTTCACCGTGCCAAGCCGGATCGGCAGCATGAAGTCTTCATCCTCATAGGCGACCTGGATCGGGCGCAGGAAACCTGAACCGTCATGGCGTTCGAGGTTCACCTTGGCGACGAAGAACTTCATTCCCTGCTTGAGATAGGAGCCAACGACCTCTTCGGCGCCGTCTGGAATGCGATAGCCCTCCTGGTTGAGCCAGGTGATGAGGCCGGTCGATTCTTCAGCTGACAGGATGAGGATATCATATTCCCCGACTTCGTATTCGGCCTCGATGGTCACGCCGAGGCTCTCGGCTTCCATCATGCCATCCATCATCGGCGCTGGCGCGGGGGGCGCAGACATTGCCATGGTTTCGCGATAGCGCATCCGGTCGCACGGGTTCTCGTCGTGATATTCAACGAGGCGCGGCGCGGTATATTCATCAAGGTGATCGATCAGGCCGGGATTGGCGACATTGATCTGCTCTCGCTCGGGAATATCGACAACCGGTATGACCATTGCGAATTCGGATGGCTCACCGCGATAATTGGACGCCATGGTGATGACGGTCCGCTCACCATCGCGCACCAGCGCCACTTTGGAGGCGTCATTGAAAAGGTCGGTATCCGCCTTTGCGACGAAAAAGCCGCAAAAGGCCGAGGCTGGCGCGCTAAGGGCGAGCGAGCCGAGGCCGAGCATTGCTGCCCCGGCCAGGTGCCTGAATTTCAGGTGTCTGAGTTTCATGGTTGCGTCCCTCCTTGGACCTGTTGGTATTGCCCCACTGGAACCGGCCTGCCGGTAGCAGCCAGTCTAGAACTGGTGTCATGAACGATAGTGCCGCAAGCGCCATGAGCGGCGCCGCGCGCTGGTTCGGCCCGATGATGAACCAGGCGGCGAGAATTGCCACACTGGCAGCAAAGATAATCCGGCCGAGGCGCGAATTCGGCGTCGATCGAGGGTCGGTTATCATGAAAAAAGTAAAGACGAGCAGCGTGCCGGAGGAGAGCTGATGCAGCGGGATCGATATCGGATCCCCGAGCCAGATGGCCCGCCCGATCAGTATGGCGGCAAATGTCCCGATAAAGCTGAATGCGATGTCGAGCCGCCTGGCGCTGGAGAGCACCAGCGCTGCCAGTCCGATCGCATAGGCGGCAAAAAGCGGCGCCTGCCCCCACTGGCCGGGCGACACCCAGACATCACGTCCCAGCAGCAGGCACAGCGAGACGATACCGATACAGGCCGGGTTGAATATATGCTTGCCGCGATACCGGATGGCGAACTTGGCACCGATCGCGATCAGCCCGGCCGCAAACCACATCCACGGCGCCGCGGCGCGCATCAGGATGGACAGCGACAGCGAGGTGATCGCCGCCGACTTCCATTCGAACTTGCTGCCCGTCAGGAACGTCCCGATGATCTGGGCTGTCATCGCGCCTGTAAAAGATGCGATGAGGTGCGGCGGACGGGCGCCGAAATCCGTGGTGTAAACCGAGATCAAGAAAAGACCGCCAAGCGCCAGAATCTGCCAGCGGCGCGCGTCGGCATTGACGGCGCGAAACAGATTTGCAGGTGCGTCCCTCACATCCATAGATGACAGAGAATACACGAAAAGCGGACAAAATACGGCGAGGGTCAGAAATCTCCTGCGACATGGCTCATGCTCAACCGGACAATCTTCGCCCCATCGCGCTCTTTGTCAAAGGATGCAGCTTCGGACTATGGCTCCTGCCAGAATGATCACTATCAGGACTGCGCGCCCGCCATTTACCCCGTCCCCAGACGCTGGCCGGCCTTGCCTTCATCTGCCAGTGAATTGAGCCAGGCTTCATGCGCGAGATACCAGTCGACGGTTGCGGCAAGGCCATCCGCAAGTGACTTTTCCGGTGCCCAACCAAGCTCCCTTTTGATCTTGCCGAAGTCGATCGCATAGCGACGATCATGGCCTGGCCGGTCACGGACAAGCCTGATCTGCGCTTCTGGCGCGGGCCGTCCGGTCGACTTGCGCCTTTCATCGACCATGGCGCAGATCATTTTGGCCAGATCCAGATTTGTTGGCGTGTTTCCGCCGCCCACACAATAAGTCTCACCTACCCTGCCCTCGGTCGCGGCCAGAAGTAGCGCCTTGGCGTGATCATCAACATGCAGCCAGTCACGGACCTGCAACCCGTCGCCATAGATCGGAATATCCTCGCCGCGAAGCGCTTTGAGGATCACGGTTGGAATAAACTTTTCGGGGTACTGGAACGGCCCATAATTATTTGAGCAATTGGTAATTACCGACGGGAAATCGAAAGTCTGGTTCCAGGCCCTGACAAGATGGTCCGCCGCAGCTTTGGAGGCTGAATAAGGTGAGTTTGGCTGGTATCGGGACTGTTCGGTAAAGCCGCCCTCCGCGATAGATCCAAACACTTCATCGGTCGAGACCTGCACAAACCGGAATGATGCGGATGCCGTTCGCCCAGACAGCCATTTACGGCAAGCTTCGAGCAATGTGTGCACACCATTGATATTGGTCCGGATGAACGCGTCCGGCCCATCAATCGAACGGTCGACATGGGTTTCAGCCGCCAGATTGAAGACGATATCCGGCGCGAAGGCTTCCAGCGCTGCGCCAACAGCAGCTGGATCGCAGATATCAGCCTGCCGGAACTCATACTGCGCAAGACCAGCGACGCTAGCGAGCGCATCGACATTGGCTGCATAGGTCAGTTTGTCAAAATTCAGGACCTGATGACCAGCCTTGATCGCCCGTCGCACCAGGGCAGAGCCGATGAACCCGGCGCCCCCTGTAATCAACACTTTCATTGCATGTCCCTTTCACCGGAGCGGCTGACACATGGTTCGATGTTCGCACTAACAGGTCGTAGCAGCGACCGCTACAGATACGGTGCAAACGCCGTGACCATATGGTAGAGCATGCTCGCCGGGACAGGCTTGTCGAGTGGATGGCCATCGGCCCCCATTTCATCAACCAGGAGACCGGGGCCCGCCGGGTCGAGGTAGCGCGACTTGATCGCCTCGAACAATGCAACAACCGCATCCGGATCAGTCATATCAGGGTGCAATGTATGCGCCCGCAGCATCTCCAGCTGAGGCCAGAGACGCATCTTCGCATCGACAGTTTTGCCCGTTGCCAGCACGCCATTGAGACCAAACGGCTTCACAGAGCTTCCGCCATCACTGTCAGCCTTGGCGATGAGGCGGCGCCGCCAGCTGCCGAGGTCGCGGCCTGACAGGCGCTCAAACTGCGAGAGGAGCGTCGCCCATTCATAATGATGGCCCGGCTCGAACAGCAGGCCTCTTTCGCCGTCTGCAGGTTGCCAGTCAGACGTGAAGAACTCCCGCAATATGTCGTGGCGCGGATCGAAGAATTTTGTCTCGAAAAGGACAACGATGTTGCGCGCAAGCTCTAGATGGGATGTATCCCCGGTCGCGGCATGCAACGCGAGGAAGGCCTCGAGAAGGTGCATGTGTGGATTGGCCCGGCGCTCAGCGGCGGCAGGTTCACCTTCGCGGTAGCCGCCATTCACCCGGTCCGCCCAGTTCGTTTCAATATGCTCAAGCGCGGCCAGTGCGATATCGAGGCCGCGCGGCTCGCGCAGGATGCGGTAGGCCGTCGCCCCGGCCAGGATAATGAAGGCGTGGTCGTAGAGATCTTCAGACGAGTCGCTGATCTTGCCGTCTGCGCCGGATTTGTGCGCCCAGCCGCCGGATGGATTGCGTACCGGGCCAAGGAGGAAATCGAGGCCTTTGCTGACGAGGTCGGCGGCAACATCGCGACGTTCCCAGCCAAGCTCGATGGCGCTGGCAAAACTGTAGACCTGCCGGGCCGCAACGCGGGTTCGCCGTTCCATGCCCGCGACCGGCTCGCCGCTGGCGTCGAGACACTCATGGAAGCCGCCATGCTCATTGTCCCAGGCCTTGCCAGCCCACATGTCGAACTGTTGCCAGAGGATCGTCCGGGCCTGCTCTGAAATACCGGGCGCCGCTGCGGGTTTCGATTTCGACAGCACCGCCAGTTTCTTGACGTCCTGCGCATTATCGATCGGACAGACCATGATGTTCTTGTCGTCGGCCACCACGATCAGATCCTTCAGGCCGGTGACGTACAGCGGCAAATGCTCTGAACGGACATAGCAATTGCGGCTGTCGAGAATTTCCACCGGACCGACATGTGCATTGTCATGCGTGTCGCGGGCCGACAGCTCCCAGAGCGCCTTGTAATCACCCACATCACTCCAGCCCATTTCGACCGGCACGCCGTAGATTGGGCTGACCTTTTCCATGATGGCATAATCGACCGAAATACTCGGACAATCGGCAAAGGTCTCGCGATCCAGTGTGACTGCACCCTGCGTGATCGCTGCCACCGGGTCAGAGGGAAGTGAGGCTTTGACGGCGTTGAGGATGTCCGGGGCATGCGCCTCGAAGGCCTCGACCATCGCGCTCGCCCTGAACAGGAAGATACCGGCATTCCAGACATAACAGCCTGTGTCGATATAGGCGCGGGCCGTCGGCTCGTCTGGCTTCTCCACGAAGCGTTTTGCCTGACGGACCGGGGCATCGCTGTTTTCAAGCTCGATATAGCCATAGCCCGTGCTGGCAAATGTCGGTTCGATGCCGAACGTTATGACATGGCCTTCATTTGCCCGCGCGAGACCGGCATGAACCGCCTCATGAAACCGGTCAGGAAAAGCGATGTGGTGGTCGGCCGGCAGGATCAGCAAGATATCTTCCGGATCGTGCGCCAGGGCGGCAGCGATCACGGCCGCCGCCGAATTACGGCCAAACGGTTCGAGCATCAGGCGCGCCGAGGGCAAATGTTCACGCAGCAACGCCTCATGACGCGCGGCGCCGATGGCTAGAACTGTCCCGAAGGCGAGGCCTGACGCAGAGGATGCGCTGACCCGATCAGCCGTCTGCGTCAGCATCGAGCGATTGCCGTGCAGCTTCAGAAATTGCTTCGGCGTCTCTACATTCGACAATGGCCAAAGCCGGGTACCACCGCCGCCACAGAGAATAACCGGATTAACGACAGCTTCAGACAAACTCAACTCCTCTACCCCCAATACCTGCATCGCTTGCAGAGAGGGGGTTTATACCGTGAATGTTCGCACCTCCCAACTAAAGCAAAACGGGTAAAGGAATTGTGCGCCGGACCTGTTCGAATTTGCTGTTCCGCCCACATTTTATTCTGAAATTTGAGTTGACGCTCTGCCGCTGCACGGTCAAGCCGTTGTCATGTCGAAACTCAAGATCACCCGGTTTCCAATCGAAGGGCCCGTCCTTGTTGAGCCGCCCGTACGCGGCGATGACAGAGGCTGGTTCTGCGAAACCTGGAACAAGGCCGACTGGGCCGAAGCAGGTTTGCCAGAGATTGACTGGGTTCAGGACAATGAGGCATTTTCAGCGGCGCCAGGCACCACACGGGGTTTGCATTTCCAGGCACCACCCCACGCACAGGCAAAACTGGTTCGGGTTTTGCGTGGTGAGATTTTTGATGCCATCGTCGACCTGCGCATCGGCTCTCCGACATATGGCAAGCACATCCATGTGACACTTACAGCCAAATCCCAGGCGTCTTTCTTCGTGCCTGTCGGTTTCGCACATGGATACCAGACCCTGACGACCAATGCCCAGGTCGCCTACAAAGTATCGGACTATTATGCGCCCCAGTGTGAGGGCGGGTTACTATGGACCGATGTCGGTCTGGATATACCCTGGCCAAAGCCTGACGATGTCGTCATGGCAGGGCGTGATTTCACCTGGCCAGCCCTTCGCGATCTGAAGTCACCATTCTCCACCTCGACATGACGGACACAGCCGACATACTCGTGACTGGCGGTGCGGGGAAACTGGGGCAGGCTCTGGCAAGATGCGGCTGCACGGCTATAAGCCGCGCTGACCTCGACATTACAGATCCCGTGCAGACAGCATCGATGCTGGAGCTGAGGCGCCCTGCCGCCATCATCAATTGCGCAGCCTATACGGCTGTCGACCAGGCTGAAACCGATGCAGAAGCTGCGCACAGGCTGAACGGCGCTGCTGCCGGGGCTCTCGCGCAGTTTTGCGCTGTTGCAGGAATTCCCCTGATCCACGTTTCGACTGATATGGTCTTCGATGATGGCAACCCATTGATGCCGCTGGACGAAAAAGCCTGGGCGAGCCCGAAATCCGTCTATGGCGCTTCCAAGCTTGAGGGGGAAAATCTAGTTCGGGCGGCAGGCGGAAATCAAATGGTTGTCCGTGTCAGCTGGCTGTTCGACACAAGCGGAACGAGCTTTGTCAGCAAGATTCTGAGTGCCGGTGTGAAGCATGACGAATTGCGGATCGTGACCGACGAAACAGGCCGCCCCTCAGCTACAGACGATGTCGCCGAAAAGCTGCTGGCTCTTGCTCTGCGTATGCCTGGCGATGAAATTTTACCGCCATTACTGCACCTTGGCCCACCAAATCCCGTTAGCCGCTTTGAATGGGCACAGCATATATTCGAGGTTTCAGAAGCGCTCGGCGGGCCGGCGCCCCGGTTGCACCCCGTAAACGCAGAGGCGTTCGACACACCCGCCCGACGGCCTCGCGGCGTCGTCCTCGACACATGCCTGGCAGATGACCTGATAGGACCAATGCCCGACTGGCGCGCCCCATCCAGAGCTGCCGTCGAGGCATTCCTGAAATCCGCGCCCTAACCGAGTGCAGCCTGGTAGATGCGCTCATAGTCGTCCTGTGTGGCAGGCTTGGCGTTGCCGCGGTGCGCAAGGTCGGCCAGTGCAAACTCCACGACGCCTGGGCCATCGGAGGCTTCAAGGCCAATTTCCTTCAGCGTGTTCGGAATCCCGATATCGCTGTTCAGGCGCTCAATGGCGTCAGCGAGGTCGGCGCCTTCCTTGAGGCCCATGGCAAAGCGCAGACGCTCATATTTCTTGTCCGCGGCACCCTCATTGAAGCGAAGCAGGTGCGGCAGGAAGATCGCATTCAGCGTGCCATGGTGGAGACGTTTTTCATGCAGCCGGCCAGCGGCATGCGACAGGGCGTGCACGCTGCCGAGGCCTTTTACGAAAGCGAGCGCGCCTTCATAGGACGCCATCATCATGTGCCAGCGCGCATCCGGGTCTGAGCCATCCTCGACAGCGCGGCGCAGCCAGCCATCGCGAACCGCGCGGGTCAGGCCATCATAGCCGATCCCTTCAGCGGGCGGGTTGGAAACCGGCACAAGGATCGCTTCTATACAATGAGTAACCGCGTCCATGCCGGTTGCCGCCGTCATCATCTTTGGCAAGCCATAGGTCAGGTCCGGGTCGCAGATGGCGGTTGGCGGAATGAGGTTCGGCGATGCGAACGTCTCCTTGCGGCCATTGGTCATGGTGGTGATCATGCCGACCGACACTTCAGACCCCGTTCCCGCCGTGGTTGGTATGGCGACCAGGGGCGGCAGTTTCTTGATGTGCTTCGAACCGCCCGCAATCGCCGCATACTTCTCAAGTGGGCCTTCGTGGCTGGCGAGCAGGCCAACGGCCTTGGAGAGGTCCATGCTCGAACCGCCGCCAAGCGCTATGATGCCATCGGCGCCCGCTGACTTGTAAAGCTCGGTCACCTGAATTGCCTGCTTCTCTGTCGGGTTGGCGACCGTATCGGCGAAAACACCGCCGGGCTCTGCGCCAAGCGCGCCGAGCACCTGGTCAAGGATACCGGCGCTCTTGATGCCCGGATCGGTGATGATAAAGGGCTTCGAAACCCCATATCCGCGCAGCACATTTGGCAGCTTCTGCAACGCCCCGTGATCAAAAATACAGGTGTTCAAAAATGTCATGACGGGCATGGCGGTCTCACTTGTTCGGATTGAGGCTATGTAACTATCGGCACGTAAGACGACGGGGTTGAGCTGCGCAAGAGTATCCGCCGCGTCATTCTGACCTTGAGCTGGTACATTCGATCCGCTTTTGTGCCAACAATCCAACAGAATTTCCTTCTGAAAGGCAGGCCTCATGACCTCACCTCTCCGCATCGGCGTCCTCGGCGCCGCACGCATCGCGCCGAAAGCCATCTGCGATCCGGCCAACGTCGTGGCCGGCGTAAAGCTTACCGGCGTGGCTGCGCGTAATCGCGCCCGCGCCGATGCTTTCGCGCAGGACTATGGCTTCGCGCATGTGTTCGACAGCTATGATGAGCTGATTGGCTCGGACGATATTGATCTCATCTACAATCCCCTGCCGATCAACCATCATGCCGAATGGACTATCAAGGCGCTCGGAGCAGGCAAGCATGTCCTCTGCGAAAAGCCTTTCGCGATGAATTCGGACGAAGCGGCGTCCATGCTCGCTGCGGCCGACAGGTCGGGAAAAAGCCTTATCGAGGCCTTTCACTACCGGTATCACCCGGCGTTCGCGACCTGCCTCGACTGGGTCACGTCTGGCAGGATCGGCGAAATCAAGACAATTGATGCCTGCTTCGATGTCGAGATCCGCGACAGCGACGACGAAATCAGGCAGCTGGCCGAGACCGGTGGCGGCGCCATGATGGATCTTGGCTGCTATCCGCTCAGCTGGGCGCTTCATCTCATGCGGGAAGCGCCGGTCTCGATTACCGCCAAAGCCTCCCTCACCCATCGCGGCGTCGACGAAAGCCTGACGGCGCAGATCGGCTTCGGTTCAGGTGCCGTCGCAAACCTGTCGACGAGCATGGCTCCCGGTACAGCTTTCAAGGCGCAGATGCAGATCGAGGGCAGCAAAGGCCGCATCTCTTTCCTTAATCCACTTGCTCCGCACAATGGAGGGGCGCTCAAACTCGAAACGGGATCAGACGTGGTTGAAGCGGCGGTGTCTCCCATATCGACTTACACCTGGCAGCTTGCGGCCCTCGTCGATGCGCTTGGCAATGACACGAAACTGCCGACCGAGGGCGCGGACATACAGACCCAGCAAGACGCGCTGGACGGCGTGTATGAGGCAGCTGGCCTGCGGCATCTGAGATACCGGTAACTGGTACGCCTTGTTGACTTCCCCTGCCCTGATAGGCCCGATACGAACTGACTGATAAAACAAGGCGAGGCCCCACCCGTGAGCGCACCCATTCTTTCCGTCAAGGACCTGAAGATCGACTTCGACACGCCGGACGGAACGGTGCATGCGGTGAAGGGCACCAGCTTCGATGTGGCCCCCGGCGAATGCTTGGGCATTGTCGGCGAATCCGGGTCGGGCAAGAGCCAGTCGGCTCTCGCCGCTCTCGGCCTGATTGCGGACAATGGCACGGTCACCGGATCCATCACGTTCAATGGCACCGAGCTGGTTGGCGCCAGCGCCAGCACACTGCGCAAGATACGCGGCGCGCAGATGTCGATGATCTTCCAGGACCCGCTGACCTCTCTGACGGGCCACATGACGGTCGGGGCGCAAATGCGCGAAGTGCTCGCCCTGCACAAGAACCTGAAAGGCGAAGCGGCCAACAAGCGTTGCATCGACTGGCTGGAGCAGGTGCGCATCCCGGAAGCCCGCCGCCGCCTCGACCAGTTCCCGCATGAGCTGTCCGGCGGAATGCGTCAGCGCGTCATGGTCGCAATCGCGATGCTGTGCGGGCCGAAAATGCTGCTCGCGGATGAACCGACAACCGCACTCGATGTCACCGTTCAGGCGCAGGTCCTGGACCTGATGGACGATCTGAAGCGGGACACAGGCACAGGCATTGTCCTCATCACACATGATATGGGCGTCGTCGCCCGCATGTGTGACCGTGTCGTCGTCATGCGCCACGGCGAAATCGTCGAAACCGGCAGCAATGACGAGATCTTCTACAACCCGCAGCATGAATATACGCAGATGCTGCTCAAGGCCGTACCGCGCATTGACCAGCCAAATCGCGAGGGCCGTCCGACGCTCGGACCAGCCCCTGCCACTGAAACCGCGCCCATTGTCGAAGCGCGCGACCTGAAAGTGCAATTCCCGGTCAATATTGGCGGCGGGATGTTCGGCAAGACCAAGCAGCTGCGGGCTGTGGATGGTGTTTCCTTTGACCTGCGCGCTGGCGAAACGCTCGGCGTTGTCGGCGAGTCCGGTTGTGGCAAGTCGACGCTCGCGCGCGCCGTCCTGAAGCTCTTGCCGTCCAGTGCAGGCACGGTTGCATGGATGGGCCGCGACATTACCGGCGCTGACCGCAAGCAGATGAATGGCCTGCGCGATGATCTCCAGATCGTTTTCCAGGACCCGCTCGCCAGCCTCGACCCGCGCATGACGATCGGCCAGTCCATCTCCGAACCCCTGACCGTGCACAAGCCTGAGCTTTCCAAGGCGGAACGCGAAGCCCTGGTGCAGAAGTTCCTGCCACGCGTCGGCCTCGATCCGCACCTTATCAATCGCTATCCGCACGAGCTTTCAGGCGGCCAGAACCAACGCGTCGGGATTGCCCGTGCGATGATCCTGCGGCCAAAACTACTGGTCTGTGACGAGGCTGTGTCCGCACTCGATGTGTCGGTCCAGTCGCAGGTCGTCGATCTGCTTATCGAACTCCAGAAAGAGTTCGGCCTCGCGATGATCTTTATCAGCCATGACCTGTCTGTCGTGCGCGAAGTCAGCCATCGGGTCATGGTGCTCTATCTCGGCAAGGTCGTCGAAATCGCAGACCGCACGGCCATCTATGAAGATGCGCGCCACCCCTATACGAAAGCGCTGATTTCCGCGGTCCCGACGCCGGATCCAAAGTTTGAGCGCACCAAGACACGCGTCAAACTGCATGGGGACCTGCCCTCCCCGCTCGACCGGCGTGCGCCGCTTCGCTTCATGAAATCCGTGATCGTGGATGATCCGGACGCTGAACAGTACAATCCGAAGCTGATCGAGGTCTCGCCCGGCCATCTCGTGGCTGAGCATGACCCGTATGAGAGCGTCGAAGGGCTGTACGCGAAAGTGGCAGAGCCAGCCTAGCTTCGCACGATTTCGTGGATGGCTTTGAGCTGTTTCAGGAGCTTTTCCGCCCCGTCCAGCGGCAGGCAGCTTGGCCCGTCGCACAGCGCCTTGTCCGGGTCCGGGTGGAATTCAAGGAAGACACCGTCCGCGCCGGCCGCAATGGCCGACTTGGCGATGATGGGCACACCCTCGCGCCGCCCGCCTGTCGAACCGCCCGATGTCCGCGGATCAGCGCCCGGCAGCTGCACCGCATGTGTCGCATCGATGGTCACAGGTACACCGAGATTTTTCATCGTCTGGATGCCAAGCATGTCGACGACGAGATTATTGTAGCCAAAGCTCGCGCCACGTTCACACAGGATGGTCGGGTTCGCGTCGCCTGTGACTTCGCCAACCTTGGTGATGATGTTCTTGCAATCCCACGGCGCGAGGAATTGCGCCTTCTTCACATGCAGCCAGCCACCACGCGCCTGCACGGCCTTTGCCCCCGCCACGACAAGGTCTGTCTGCCGGCAGAGAAAAGCCGGCACCTGTATGACATCCGCCACATCCGCAACCATCTCAGCCTGTTCAGGCGTGTGGTAATCGGTGATGACCGGCACGCCGAACGCGGCTTTTACATCGGCAAGGATCTTCAGGCCTTCTTCAAGGCCCGGCCCCCGGTAGGAATTGATTGAGGAGCGGTTTGCCTTGTCAAAGCTCGCCTTGAAAATATAGGGCAATTCCAGCGCCGCGCAGACGGACACAAGGTGCTCGCAAATCCGCATCGCAAGCTCCCGGCTTTCCAGCACATTCAAGCCTGCCATGACGGTCAGGGGGTGGCCTTCCCCAATGGAAATCTTGTGTGAAGCGAGGCTGAGGCTGGTCATGGCACGGTCCTGTTTTCTGAGTGTTCGCGATTAGCCAACACAGCCCGCACCGGCAAGCCCGCTTGTACGGTTTGCGCAAATACCGGTTCACGGCTTGCTCTGGCGAGAACACGTGAATAGGGTCCGGCGCGTTTGCGACGGAACGGGAAACATGAGCGATAAACTGCCGATCAGCCTTGAAGATGTAAAAGATGCCGCCCGGCTTATAGAGGGCCAGGTCGAGCGCACGCCGCTGCGTCACTCGCGAACCCTGTCCGATATTACCGGCGCGGATGTCTGGGTGAAATTCGAGAATTTGCAGTTCACCGCCGCTTTCAAGGAGCGCGGCGCGCTGAACAAGCTTGCGCGGCTGACCGACCAGGAAAAGAAGGTCGGCGTCATTGCGGCCTCGGCCGGCAACCATGCCCAGGGCGTGGCCTATCATGGCCGGCGGCTTGGTATACCCGTCACCATTGCGATGCCGGTCACGACCCCGTTCAACAAGGTCGAGCATACGCGTGCGTTCGGGGCCCGCGTCCTGCTGGAAGGCAATACGTTCGACGAGGCGAAGGCTCATGCCGAAAAGATCTGCCAGCGCGAAGGACTGACCTGGATTCACCCCTTCGACGACCCGCTGATCATGGCGGGACAGGGCACTGCCGCGCTTGAAATGTTTGAAGACAAGCCGGACTTCGATGTACTCGTCGTTCCAATTGGCGGCGGCGGCCTGATCAGCGGTATGGCGACCGTCGCCAAGGCGCACAATCCGGACATCAGGGTCATCGGCGTACAGGCAGCGATGTATGCTAGCATGCATTCAGCCATGAATGGCGGTAAGCCCGCAAAGGGCGGCGCGTCCATTGCTGAGGGTATCGCAGTGAAACAGCCAGGCGAGCTCACGCAGCAGGTCGTGCGTGAACTCGTCGACGATATCCTGCTCGTAGAGGAAGAGCATCTGGAACGCGCCATCACCCTGTTCGCAGATGTCGAGAAAACCATAGCCGAAGGTGCCGGGGCTGCCGGGCTGGCCGCACTGATCGCTCATCCGTCCAGGTTCACCGGCAAAAAGGTTGGGCTGATCCTCTGCGGCGGGAACATCGACACGCGCCTGCTCGCCTCCGTGCTGACGCGGGCGCTGGTGCGCGAAAAGCGTCTCTCCAATATTCGTATCATCGGCGATGACCGTCCGGGCCTGCTTGCACTCGTGTCCAAGATCATTGGGGATAATGGCGCCAATATCATGGAGGTCGCCCACAACCGGATCGCGCTCGATGTGCCTGCCAAAGGCGCCGAGTTCGACATCCTCATGGAAACCCGCGACGCCCAGCACACGCAGGAAATCATCGACGCCCTTGCGCAGGCCGGGTATCCGCCCCGCCAGAATTAAGGGTCGATGGGGAAGCCGCGTGACATCGATTGCCCCGTTTCCTAGACTCGGGGAAACGAAACCGGATCATCAGGAGTGACCTAGCCGTGTTCAGAATTCTTACCGCCGCCTTGCTGTCAGTGAGCCTTGCCGCATGCGGCTCGCAAAAGTCCGCTTCTTTCGATGAGTTCTTTCCATGGGACCCGGACCGGCCCGGCATTGAGACAACCGATTCCGGCCTGCAATATGTTGTCATCAAGGAAGGCCCTGAAGACGGCGTAACGCCGAAAATCGATTCGACCGTGCAGGTCTTCTATGAAGGCCGCCTGACCGACGGCACAGTGTTCGACGGCAATTTCGACTCCGACCGTCCAGCCATGTTCGGCGTGGGCCAGGTCATTGCTGGCTGGACCCAGGGCCTGCAGCTCATGTCGGAAGGCGACGAATATGTCTTCTACATTCCATCGAAGCTCGGTTACGGCCAGAGCCCCCGCCCCGGCGGCAAGATCAAGCCGGGCGACGATCTCATCTTCCATGTCCAGTTGCAGAAAGTGTTCACGCCAAAGCCAGCAGACGATGCGGCCTGGAACAAGTACACGCCATGGGACTCCTCGAATGAGGATGTGCAATCCACCGATAGCGGCCTCGAATATGTCGTGCTGGCGAGCGGGCCGGAAGATGGCGTAAGCCCGGCACCGACAGATGAAGTCGTCGTGCTTTATGAAGGCCGTTTCGCAGACGATGGCGAAGTGTTTGACAGCGCCTACAAGCGCGGGGCGCCCATCATGTTCCCGGCCAATGGCGTCATTCCAGGCTGGCAGGAAGCCCTGTCCCTGATGAAGCCAGGTGACCGCTGGCTGGTCCATGTCCCGTCCGAACTTGCCTATGGCGAGAAGGGCTATCCGGGCGCCATCCCACCTAACGCCGTCCTCAATTTCGAAGTTGAGTTGATCGACGTGGTGCCGACGGAATAAACGCATAGACAGAGTTGGATCAGGATCGGGGGGAAGATCATGGCAGGCATGAAGCAACTTCAAGCTCTGGCCGTCGCGGGCATGGCATCTATGGCGCTGCTTGGCGGTTGTCAGACCGTGAGGGAGCTCCCGATGATGCAGGGCCAGAACGCTGCCCCTGCCTGTCCTGAATTCAGCCCCGGTTCCGGGATCTATACCCCGCCCTTCCCGGCAGGCTGCGCCGATGTCGTCATCGAGGCGGACGGGCGAATGTGGCTTCAGATCACAGCCGGACCGCAGGGCAAGCCGGCGCCCGTTTCCGGCTCGACCGTGATCGTTGCCTATGAAGGCTACCTCGCTGCCGACGGCACAAGGATCGACAGCTCCTATAAGCGCGGTGAACCGGCCATCTTCGATATTGATGACGTCCTTGAGGGCTGGACGCGCACGCTGAAACAAATGACGGCTGGCGATGAATGGCTCGTCTACATTCCTGCAGACCTCGCCTATGGCAGTGAGGCGCGCGGTGATGCCGTCCCTCCAGATTCCGACCTCGTCTTCAAGATCAGGCTCGACGGGTCAGTGGCGCCTGATGACATGGCGGGGCTTCAGACTGAACCAGACACGCAGGCGGCAGGCGTTGATGAGAGTCTGTGGGACGATTTCCTGCCCTGGGACCAGAGCCGCGACGGCGTACAGACATTGAAGTCCGGCCTGTCCTATATCGTTCTCGAAACGGGTGGTGCTGGCGGACGTAAAGCCTATGCGGACGATATCGTCGCCATCGACTATGAAGCGCGGCTTGCCGAAAATGGTGCCACCGTCAGTTCTACATGGATGCGCGACGCTCCGCTGCTTGTCCGTGCTGGAGACCTTATCCCCGGCTTTGCCCAACTCGTCAGCCTGATGAAACCGGGAGATGTCTGGATCGGCCGGGTGCCTGCCGCCATTGCATATGGCGATCAGGGGTTGGGCGACGCTGTGCCGCCCGCCGCCGACCTCATCTATCTGGTCAACCTGGTTTCAGTGAATCCGGAAACCGCTGAATAGGCCAGGCTCGACCCGGCAGATGCATCAGGGGCGTCCGACGGATGTGTAGTTGAAGCCGCGTTTTTTCATGTCGTCTGGTGCGTAGATGTTGCGCAGGTCGACGATGATGTTGCTGGCGAGGCTGGCCTTGACGCGGTCGA